>ENA-OOPH01000019-OOPH01000019.1-human-oral-metagenome-genome-assembly--contig:-NODE-19-length-12887-cov-5.247649_pt1 | contig 12887 bp, 17 predicted proteins | sample MGYA00245298_ERZ501138 | MGnify/ENA primary metagenome ERZ501138 (study PRJEB25959, sample SAMN05335036) | human oral metagenome | host: human-associated | place: USA: California | collected 2014-05-03... | reverse complement strand
GATATTATGCTTATAATGAACAAGAAAGAATGGCTAGGGTATTTCAAGCTGTACAGACTGGGCGCTTGGAGCGGGTGAAGAAAGCGCTGATAGTTGGCAAATATCCTACTTGGTTTTCTTCTTATGTGGTCATCACCTGGTGGTGTTCTACGCATAGGTGGCATTAAGGTGTTGGGGGTTATATAAGATGACAATGCGAGTTTGGCAATCAACTCCTGGTCGCTGGTTAGCGACTGAGCCATGTATATTCCGAAATGGCGAATGGGTAACCGTAGACGCTGATAAATTTCCTGGAGCTGTTTTAGAGTCAATGTATGCGCCAAATTATATAGGCAAAGGAACAATCTGGCAGCGAGACGTCAGTAATATGCCATTAGCCCCTAATTCAGACGCGATGGCAAAATGGATGGACGACAATTCTCCAACTCCATGGGGCGCTGGAGCGTTTGGTGCAAAGACTGGTATAAATACTAGTGCGCAAGGTACTAGACCAATTGCAACATATCTGGTTGATTCGTCTCATCCTCGTTGTGAATATCAATATATGGATAAATGTCGCGGCTATGGAATTACTGCAGATGAAATATCGCATTATTTATTAGGTAAAATTCCTTGGCCACATTTTGCAAAACCTGCTCAGAACGGTGACCTTGGTATGGCGATTTATGACATAGCTACAGGTATTATGCGTGAGTATTTTTTTGTGGAACCAGCAAAAGATGGTACACCAAAGCACTGGACTGCTGCTACCGGAGGATTTTCTCTGGCAAAGCCTGGTTTGGTTGATTTAGCTAAGACGAATTATGCTACGCAATGCCAGGGTGGCGGTTCTGCTGTAGTTTGTATGCACAACTCGCTTGGTTTTATTGGCATATCGGAAATACGTCGGGGTTATATTGATCACGCTTTGGCATTTACTACGGCGAATTTTGCACGTGGATTAGAACCTTCGTGGCCAGCACAATTGTCAGACGGCAAGGCTCCGGAAGATCAAGCTCTTTTTTCGCCAAGACACGGACAATGGGCAAGATTATCTGCTGATGTTGATCCTGATTATGACCCTAATACATCTCAGCCATACAACCCGATGACGCGTCTATTAATTAAGGCTGCTAAGAAATATGGTCTTGTTGCTACAGACACAAACGCTTGGTGTCACGCATTTAATGCAGAATGTGGCTATCAAGAAAAGGCAGTTTTTGGTACTGATCCGTGGGAGACTGGCGAGCTGTTCTCGGTACTTGATCCAAAAAGAGAATATGGCTCTAGAACATTTGATGTATCAGACTTTCCGTGGCGAAAAACCGAATGGGCGGAAGTTGATTGGGGAAGGCCTGAAATAGATTTTTGGACAAGACCAGGAACTTATTGGCCGTATCGTCGTTCGGGCAATTAAATTGTATAAAATAGCTATTAGCACTCTTGACATGAGAGTGCTAATTATTTATACTGAGATAGTTGGCACTCGCCACGAAAGAGTGCTAGAATGAATATAAGATATAGACCAGATGTGATCATAACAGAAAGGGGAATCATATGGGTAAAATTATTGGTATTGACCTTGGTACGACCAACAGCGCATTTGCGTATATGTTAGCTGGAAAACCAGAGGTTATTTCTAATGCCGAAGGTAATCGCACTACGCCATCTGTAGTTGCGGTCAATAAAAAGGGCGAACGACTTGTCGGTCAAGTTGCTCAGCGTCAGCGTGTAACAAATCCAAAAAACACGATTTACGGCGTTAAGCGTTTGATTGGTCGTAAGTTTGACGACAAGGAAGTACAAAAAGATTTGGATATCATGCCGTACAAGATTGTTAAAAAAGGTACTGGCGTGGCAGTTGAAATAACAATGCCCCAGCGAGCAAGTATGTCATTACAAACGAAAGATACGACTCAACCGTCAGCATCGGGCTGATGTTTTTCAAGTCAAAACTAGTCAGGAATTGAATAGCTGCCGGCAACGCTAGAAAGTATGAGAAAGCAACGCCAATAGCTGCCAGCAATAAAGAACTTAGGGAATATCCAAGCACTCCTCGTAACGTCGTTTTCTCGACCGCAGGCATAACAAAGCGATATATATGATATAGCGCAACAGGTAGCGCTCCAATCATCGCAGCATAAATACACACTTGTACGGCAAAATTAAAAGCACCCCCTGGCGTTAAATACACCAAAGATAGATTATTTCCAAGCGGCTTAAGTAATAACGCTACAATTTTATCGAAAAATGGATACACCGCCGCACCAGTTGCCAAAAAAGCAAGCGCAACAATAGCAAGTCGCCATTGCAACTCTTGGATATGATCCATAAATACTGGCGATGAACCAGAAACTTGCGACGAATTACTTGTCTTTCGCTTCGCCAGATTGCGATGCACTACTCTTTTCATCATCCTCCTTGAACGCTGTCTTTAGCTCTCTTGCCGATGAACCGATACTTCGCGCCAACTCGGGCAATCTTTTTGCACCAAACAATATAAGTAAAATAACTAGTATTACAACCAGCTCCGGAACGCCAATCTGTGGCATAACACATCCCCCTTGTTTTTATAGTATTACTCCTCTATTATAGTAGTAATGCTTATAAAATCAATAGAGCCATGATGAGTAATCGAATTATATTTCACAATTTTTCTGCCACTTATAACTGTAGTAGCTACGGCGCAGGCAGCTACACTAACGGCCAACCATGTACTACTACTGGTCACCAAGAAAGCCATCAAGGAAGTAGTACTTCATATCAGACTGTTACACAATCTGGTAATCTTCTCGAAAACACCGGAGAATCTTTATTTATAGGTCTTGCAATTGGTATATCTCTGATCGTTATTGCAATTATTCTATTGATAAATAAAAAGCGCCACTCCAAAAATAAGTAGCGCACTTATTTCATTATAAATGTCTATTACTGACGAGTGACTTTTACCATTGCGTCACGAATAACTGATCCGTTCAAAGTATAGCCGGCGCGAAGCTCCTCGGCAACAACTTCCTTATCGCCATCCGTCGATTCGTCAAATTGAACAGCCTGATGGAATTCAGGATTAAACAAAGTTCCGGGTTTGGCATCAATTTTCTCCAAACCAATCTCCTTCAATTGCCTGTCAAGCTGCTTATTCAGACCAGCCACTCCCTTAACCCACGCATTATCTTGGAGTTCCTCTGGAACGTTGGCAACAGCTCGCTCAATCGTATCAATAACTGGCAACAATTTCATCACCGACTTAGTTTGACCCAACTCATGAGCTGATTGTTTTTCCGCTTCCACGCGTTTACGATAATTCTCAAAATCCGCTCGAGTTCGCTGCAAATCCGACGTCAGCTCAGCAATTTCTTTCTCTAAATCTTCAGCTTTTTTATTCTTCGTCATTTTTTCCTCCTTTTAAATGGCAAGACCGGATCACCGCCAACCGTACCAGGATCAAAGGCTAAAATCCAAATCGCTCCAATAATAAATATTATTATTGAAATTATTACAATCAGCCACGCCGGCAAACCACTTAATAGTCCACCAATCCATTCAGCCATTACAATACCTCCTCTAGCATCGCGCCCGTACGACGCACCAGCTCCATCGTTCGACGATAATTTTGTCGCGTCGGACCAATCACACCGATGTAATTATCGCCACCAGACGATGACTTAAATTTACTTATAATCAACGTAGCGCCACTACTTTTACCGATTGGGTTTTCGCTACCAATAAACACATTTAACGGCTCATCCGGCGCCGCTTCACGCAGCCACGGTTCGATATTGTCAATCAATTTAGCAACCGCCTGAACGTGATCGCCGTCACCAAACTCTGGCTGGCTGAATAACTGAGTCATTCCGTTCATGTACAAACTCGAACCAAATGACGCAAAACCAAAATTGCCAGTCATTTCCACCAAACCATCAACTGCTCGACGAATCGCTTTGTCTGAAGTATCAACATTTGAATTGACGTGCGCCTCAATTGCCTTCGTGCTACTATCAATACCGCTCGGTAATTCCGTCATTTGCGCTGCTGTGATTCCATTGACATAAAAACGATATCCCTTGTCCGTCGGAATTCGACCCGCGCTCGTGTGAGGTGCTTCAATAAATCCCATCTCCTCAAGCTTCGCCATCTCGCTGCGAATCGTGGCGCTGCTCACGCCAAACAGTTTGGCTAGCGTTACACTACCAACTGGCGCCGCAATTTCAGCGTATTGCTCGATAATAGCGACAAGGATTGCTTGTTGACGTTCGGTCATAGTCCAATTATATCGCAAATCTAGCACTCATACAAGCAGAGTGCCAAGCCTTATCGTCTTTCCGTAAAGTAGCGCGCCGCATCCGAAGAGAACAACATCATGATCATAATATGCACACCAATTGAGATCAAAAGTAGCATAATCGACGCATTAATTCGCCCAATTGTCACAGATAAAGATTCGGTGACAATAGCTAATGTCGCCACAGAAAGTAGCGAGATTCGCGCTCGGCTACTTCCTCGAAGTAACAGCCCAACCAGCACGATTTCCGCCACGACCAACAGTACATTAAAACCAGCCATCATTGACAGCATGGTATTCGCGGCATTTATATCAATTCCATCAATATTTGCAACCTGAACCAAAGTCGTCGGCCAGCTAGAAAAGTCCACCAGCATTTGCCCGATTGTGAATAACGACGCCAGAATCATCAATCCGCCGCCAATTAAAATCTGCGGTGGTCGGCGACCCCAAAGCTCTTCCAATAAGGTTTCGTGATTTCGCGGATGACGATCATAAATTGTGCCGTCCATAATCACCCCGAGCCGCGTTGAAGCCGTGACATTATCGTCAGTCTTTATCCGACCGACTTCCAAAATCGGCAAATCGCCATCAGTGCGAATGGCATCTCCGAAACCGTTGCGCGAATGATAGCCCGTTGAAAAATCCTTTAATATCGTCACTCTAACATTTTTATTGTTACTTTTAACCGACTCAATAATATAATCTCTTTCAATATCAATATTCTCGTCAATCTTATGTGTAAATTGAAAAGTAAATAAAGAAAAGCCAATACTCTTATCGTACGTACCAGCCGCCAACCAATCAACTCGATGACCACCAGGAAGAAGCCAGCCAGTTGGGCATCGCCAAAACCTAACGTGGTGGCGACGCCTTGGATTGCCGTCAACTTCCTGCTGATAAGCAAAGTCCTGCCGTCTACCAAACAAAAATGCTGGCGACACTGGCGCATTTGGATAACTACGACCACTCAGCACCGTAAGTACCATTTTCCAAGCCGACCTCGGAGTTATGTCATCCGCCAAAACCCAGCCAGCCTCAGTCATTGCCTTATGGAGCTTTTCTTCCGAGCCACGCACACTCAAATTGACAGGGTCGCTTAATACTCCGTCCGCTGTTCGCGTCCTGCCGATAAAATAGTTCGGCACATACATATTGCTCAAAATTCGATGAAGCCTAGGCAGCGCCAAATATGCCACAATTATCCACACAACAAAAAATAAGCCAACCAGCCACCAGCCGCCCGTCGCCCAACCTTCTCTAAGTACCAACCACGCCAGCCAAAACGACGCCAAACCTGCAAATATAAAAAAGGATTGGTCTAACAATGTAGTCAAGGTCTTCGAAGAATGATCTTGCCTGGCTGCTATTTTTTTGGAGTTTTTACTGAACTCATAGATTAATTATATCATTGAGGAGATTTCGAGCTACCAAACGCGCCTCGTCATCCTGACGCTTAAACACGTCGCCGCGCAAAATAATTTCCTCGGTCACTCGAATTGCTCGCTCCAAATCGTCATTGATAATCACGTGATAATACGGAACTTCAAGCGCATAAGCCAACTCTTTTATCGCCGAGGCATGACGCTTCGGCCACTCCGCTTGAAAATCTTCTTCAGTCGCGTAACGCTTTTTTAATCGCTCAATCCAAGTTTGACTATTTGGCGGCACAATGAAAATCGCAATGCTATCTGGCGCCAGTCGCTCATATTCCTCCACGCCCTGAACGTCAATGTCGGTAATTGCCACGCGGTTCTGATCGTGCGCTAATTTTAACTCAGCCACTGACGTCCCGTAAACCGTACCGTGAACAAACTTCGCCTCGATAAATTCATTATTTTGTAGCATATTTTCGGCAGTTTGCAAATCAATAAAATGATAGTCAATTCCATCTTGCTCAGCGCATCCGTTATTTGTGCGTGGCGCGCGCGTAGTGTGAGAAACGATATCGCGAAACTCGGGCGACTTCAGTAATTGTTTTTTTATCGTGTCTTTGCCCGCACCAGAAATTCCCGCAAGCAGCGCAATTTTCGTACTTTTAACCAACTCAATTGTTGATTCAGTTGGCTGATAATTTGTAATAAGATCTTCAATACTTGGCATAATATTTACCTATAATAACTCATCAAGTACAGATTGCCAATTGGGAAATTCAGAACTTCCAAAACGAATAAGCCGACCAGTAAACTCGCCCGCACCGTTCGCCGTCCGATCGTCAATCAAAATATCGCCTCGACTCAAATTCTTTGCTGACGAAAAAATAACCTTACGGAAGAAAACATTATCCGAACCTTCGCCGCCAAAATACTTTTTCACCCACGCCAACTTATCACCCAAAGCCGTCGGATTTTCCCACGGAGAAGAAGATAAAATATATAAATCATATTTGTCTTTCAGGGCGTAAACCGCCTCGATAGCTCCAGGCACTGGATCCATCAAAGAAAAAATTCCTGGAACATTATCGTGCTGACCATCAAACTCATCAATCAACTCAGGCGATATCTTCGTTAAAGCAGATTTGAAATCCGCCAAAACGCCATCCATATCAATATAAACAATAGGTTTTTTCATAGTTAATCCCTTTTCAACATTACCATAAATGCTTCGCTCGGTATGTCGACTTTACCAAAGCGTTTCATTCGTTTTTTACCGCGCGCTTGCTTGGCGAGAAGCTTCTTTTTACGACTGACATCGCCACCGTAAAGATAGCCCGTAACATCTTTTCGATAAGCGCCGATATTTTCCCTGGCAATAAATTTACCGCCAATTGCCGCTTGCAATGAAACCTCAAAACTCTGACGCGGCACAACTTCCTTCAATTTCTTAACAATCTCACGCCCCAAATGCTGCGATTCCGACCGATGACACATCACACTCAGCGAATCAACCATTTCACCTGCCACATAAAAATCGACGCGCACCAAATCTTCCACCTGATAATCCGCCAACTCATAATTAAACGAACCGTAGCCGCTGGTAATAGATTTCAATTGGTCATAAAAATCCGTCAACAAATTGGCAAGTGGCGCCGCAAATGAAATCAGCGCCCGCTCGTCGATGTAGCTCAGGTTTTTCTGGCGACCACGCTTACTCACAATCAACTGAATCACCGCACCGATGTAATCCTGCGGCACGACAATTTCACCGTCAATCCACGGCTCACGAATCTCTTTTATCTGCGCTGGGTCAGGCAATTCACTAGCAGACTTGATATCCAACTCCTCGCCATTCGTCAAACTAACTTGATAATCGGTACTCGGATTGGTCACAATTAAATCTAAATTATATTCACGCTCCAATCGCTCGCGAATAATGTCCATATGTAGCAATCCCAAAAAACCGATTCGCACGCCATAGCCCAGCACTGGCGAATTCTCCGGCTCGAACTGTAACGCCGAATCGCTCAGACTCAACTTTTCAATTGCCTCTTTCAGGTCATTGTAGTCTTCATTGGACACCGGGAAAAAACCCGCATAAACGAAGGGCTTAACTTCTTTATAACCTGGAAGTGGTTTGACGGTAATTTTTTCAGTCATAACTATGTATTATTATATCAGCTCAGCGTTCTTGTATAAACGCATAGTAAATCGCTCCTTGCATGCCTACTTATTCTCAGCAAATTATTCCTTACACACTGAGGTCTAACCTATAGCTGCTCAAAAATCTTATGAGCTTGATTCTTGCCAATAACCTGAATCAGTTCAGTGTAACTCATCCACCGACCGCGTTTAGATTTGTCGCGACGATAATCCTTCTCGTCAGTAATATCGCCCTTAACTATTGCATCAACATTACGCCAAGCGACCCAAGGTATGTCATCGCTCAAAAAGCTATAATCTAGATGAACATAATTTTCGTTGATTAGCCTATAGTCTGACGATGAAAATCCGCGCGCATACAACTCGCGGAGAATAACGTCTGCTAGTTCAGCAAAGTTGTCAGCAGTGACACACAAAAAGTCATCGTATTCCTCACCGATTTCGTATGATCGTCCATTCATAAAAACACAATACAAATCATCGTCGACAATTTTCTCATCCAACCACACACGACGGTCACGTGTTATCGGAATTACGCGACATCTAATCTTCTCTGTAAAGTTTTTGAAGTTACTCATAATTGCCAACAACAGATATATCAATACCTATTTCGTGCATTTTATTACATCTGCGCTTTTCAATACAGTATATACTATTCCCACTGTCGCGTCTGGTTGATCTTGTGCTTCTCAAAATACACTTCCGCCAAATTGACGTCAAACCGATTTGCCAATTCCATCAAATAGTTCAGCACGTCCGCAAACTCCTCGCGCAGATTGCCATGATTGTCAGGTTTTTTCTCACCCTTAAATCCTGTCTCTTTGCGAACTGCTTTTGCCAGCTCGCCAACTTCCTCGGCTAACAATAAGAACACTTCAGTGACAGAATTTTTATCCCACCCCTTTTCTTTACATGTTTGATCGAGGTGTTTTTGTAATTCAGTTAAGCTGATTGTTTGTGGATTCATGATTTTTCCTTCTTTAATCTTAATTAACTTACACTTGATGGAATATAAACATAGCAGGAAGCAAGAATCTGCTCGCTATCCAATCCTATTTTTAATTACTATTATACTCTGATTTATCAAACAATATATCACTTTGGTTAAATATTTTTTCCTGTGATAGTCCAAAATCTCTACCAGCAACTTTTTTATGAAGTTGCTGGTTTTGTTTATATAACTTTTATAAAGAAGTAATAAAAGTTAAACCGCCTAATATCACTCCCGCCGCATTGGGAATGATGAGGATCCAGTCTTTTTTAGGTTCTTTTGTCCAACCATAGATTACCCAAATTAAACAAGAAACTGCTGCGAATAGTGGTTGGAATGGTTGAGCTTTTTCTCCTTGTAGGTTAGCGATAATTTGTGGAATATATGCAATAAAGACAAGGATCCCAATAAAAGCTCCAATAGATCCGACAAAGCGATTAATTTTTTGTTTAGACATATAATACCTCATGAGGTTTTATTATATTATAAAGGAAAAGATGCTGTCAATAATTTTGTGTAAACACTCTAGTAGAGTCTTCAAACAAAGTAACTAAGTAACGTTCCAGAGCCTCCTCGTTAGGAAAAAGAACCTTCTATTTCGTTTGACGTTTGATTTCTTTATTAAGAGACTTAATGAGTTTTGTCGAATAAATGCTATGCCAAATCTGGTAAGGAAACTGATTTCAGCAATCATACGCGTCAATACTACGAACCAACGCCAAAAAAATTCAGTTAAGCTGATTGTTTGTGGATTCACGATTTCTCCTTCTTTAATCTTAATTAATTTACACTTGATGGAATATAAACATAGCAAGTCGCTAAACTGGACAACCCCCGTGAAACATCCAGGGTTAACTGCTTGACTTCTATACCCGCAGTCTGCAATTTATCTACCCAATCTGTTGGAATTAGCAATATACTACCCTCCCGAGTAACCCGTCTCATTTTATTTATTGAATCTACCAACAAATCGCACCCGCCAGAACAATTTTTACCATACGGAGGATCAGTAACAATATAATCTATAGTCTTATCTTCAAACGGTAGTATTCGTACGTCACTAGCTATGGGTTCTTTAATAATAGAGCGATTAGGCTTATACCAAGATGGTAAATCGTCAAACAACAATTCCCACATTTTGCGATTTAATTTAGGAGCATAAAACTTGCCCAACCTCTCTAGCTCTCTGCCGTCTTCATAAGACAAGTCAGTCATATACACCTCTTTAGGGATCTCTCGTGAAGCTAGTAAATTAACCAACGTTCCTGCGCCAGCAAAAGGATCAAGGATAGTTTTATCTTTTAGCAAAGTACTAAATATAGGCCAAGCTTCGGCTATTTTATAGTGTTCTGGAGTCCATCGCTGAGACCTATTGTCTACAGATAAATTGCCACCATGATCAATAAAAAATCTGCTGTATCTTTTATAGTTTGCCCCAAACCAGAATCTTTCTTTTTTCCATAACACAACACTCCATAAATTCTTTATAAAGAGCTTATTGATATCGATGTTACGCATATATGTCAATTATAACCAGCTATCTCTAAGAAATATAGCGAGCTATACCCGCTGATGCTCATACGGAACAATTCCCGCTCGCATAGCCCTTACACATTCAGCCAGATTACCTGGCATATCGGCCCAAAAATCATCATCAAACAACATCGACAGTCGACTTGCCAGCAGCTTATCTTCGCGACCCTTAACTCTATCACACAGTTCGCACAGTCGCCACACAGCAAATCCATGAAGACTATCACTCAAGCCAACAGCCCTTAGGTGGTCGAAGAGGTTAACCAACTGTCGTATAACCTTAGGATCTTCTGTGGCCAACAAACTATCTGCAAAGTTATTTATATCAAAACTACCCAGCGGAGGCTTCACTATGGCGATAAATCCGATAAAGCCCGGCAAACAACCTTTTTCCTTCGCTTCTTTTGCCAACTCAGTAAAATCAATTTCGACTTCCCAGGTTAATTCTTCCGTATTCAAACTCTCATTAGCAACACGAACACCCAGACGCGGGTCAAACTTGCCGCCCATCTCTTTTATCAAGCCTTCCGCAAAAAGCCCAGGGCGCAAGCAAAGATCAATCTCCCGGCCATCCTCTATCAACCGATTAACAATATCCGTACAACTACTGTTGGCACCATACCCAAGGCGATTACGGTAGTAACTATCGAGCGGATCACTGCCGTAACGTTTTTCATAACGCTTATCTTCTGTAAAGAATACACCTCTATCATAGAAAAATACTTTAAGCTCTTCCGCGTGCTCAATATATTGACTTAAAACCATCTCAGCCAGCCAGTTAATTGGCAATATTCTGCTTCCAACAATAGTTTTTACATCCTCTATAAAATTACGCTCGCTCCTGGCAGCCTGAAGCTTAGCTACACCGCCACTCTGCCAAAAATAATTTTCGCCAGAGTGAGGATCAAACTCAAACCATAATCTTGCAATATCCTTAGCAGACAACTCTTCGTTTTTCTGTTGCTTGGCACGAATCTCGTCAATCTCTTTTATTTTATCCATCGTTTCTATTTTATCTCGTCCGCCCAGCAGTCCACCCACTGCTTCGCGCAACTCACCCATCATCTCTAGCTCGACTTGACCATTTTCGCCAATACCCAAAATCATTTGTATACTACCCCACATATTGGTGCATATCATAATACGAGGAATATTATTTTCACCAGTAGTAAGTACGCGAACAACGTCAATTTCTTTGTTGTCAAACAAATAATCCTTTATTGATTTAGTATCACCAGGGAACCAATCAGTGCATTGTCCAGCAAGCAAAGCTTGTATCTGATCAGAAGAATTATCCTTAGGGGCACTTGAGTAGTTTTTACGGCGGACATATATCACATGCCACTCTCCTGACTGAGTTTCCCGACGCTGTTCCAATCCTAGACTCGTCGCAGCCGCAATTTCTTTACCATATAATTCGCTAAAATCAGCAGATTCTAATTTGCCAGATTCGTAATATCTCGCCGTCTCCTTATACGCCTCATAGAGCGCCTCGGTATTAACTTCTGGCAGCAGCGTTATACTTCCAGGCTCGCGCGCATTAAACCTCTCAGCCTGCGGATCAAACTCGCCCAACTTTGTATAGGCGCTTATAACATAAGAAGAAAACCAAGTAGGATATTTGCCAACTATCAGCGCTTTCTTCACCCGCTCCAAGCGCCCAGTCTGTACAGCTTGAAATACCCTAGCCATTCTTTCTTGTTCATTATAAGCATAATCAGAAACGCGAAATCTTCTGCGCCAGCCAGGTGACGAGTTGGCTAATTGCAACAACTTTTCCGAATCAGGCGGATTATTAGCAATTCTTTCTTTAGCCGCTGTTATTCCCATAGCATACGAATAACATGCATCCGTATTCCCATCAATCTCTACAGCATCCAAAGCAGACGATTTAGCTGGTTTTTTACCGATAAAAGAATCTGCTCGTATTTGCGAAGGGATAAAAGGCGCATGATCGCTTTCAGGCTTCTTCGTAGTTTCTTCCCGGTGCGGATCCAAAGGCACCTCTTTCCCCTCCTCAATTACCTGGCCCAGAACATACTGGGTCAATAGCTTCAGCTTATCTGAATCGCCCGGATTCTTTTCCTGACGATACGAATTGCCTAAACTCCCACACCTCTTCAGCAATGTATTTAGCTTGTCATCACCCCACTCCTTCGTTAACCTTGCAGCCGTATCGCTGTTTAAGAACCGTTCCATCTCCTCAGGAGTAGCCAAGTTCGCCATAGTATCAAAAACCCCAAATATTCTCTGGCTTCGTTCTTGCAATCTCCAACCTTCCTTCGGGTCTTCGTAATTATCCAAAGACACGCGGAGAGCTTCAGCCATTTGTTCGGCTATGTCAAACTTGCCAGGTTTCTCTTCTCGCAGTCTTCCTGCAACTTGCCCCATCTTTTCACCATCAGTAGAGGTTAGAAACATCTCCTGGCAGAGTATGCTTTCTAAATCTGGATCAAGAACAGTGCCCTCGTTTGAATCGGGAAGTGGATCACAAATACTACCATATGACCACTCTGCTTCGGCGTGACCATTACTCATAATTTAATAATAGTCATATTTTTTT
>ENA-OOPH01000018-OOPH01000018.1-human-oral-metagenome-genome-assembly--contig:-NODE-18-length-12980-cov-8.703571_pt1 | contig 12980 bp, 10 predicted proteins | sample MGYA00245298_ERZ501138 | MGnify/ENA primary metagenome ERZ501138 (study PRJEB25959, sample SAMN05335036) | human oral metagenome | host: human-associated | place: USA: California | collected 2014-05-03... | reverse complement strand
GATCAAGACGTAAGGGTGATAACGAAAGAGCGACAGAAATAGAAAGAGAACAGGATGAAATCCGTAAGATATTCGGATATTCAAAAGAACATCCGCTTGGGTTTGTCAACGACAAAACTAATGTTCAAGCGTCCGATACGGATAACTCTTTAATGAGTAAAAGAGATGTTAATGCAATTGAAAATTACAAAAAGGTATACGCAGACGCCGAACTCAAGATTGAGGAAAGAAAACAGGATAAGTCTTTAAAACCCGTAATAAATCCTTACTATAATAATTTAGCAAAACAAGCATACTCCAAAATGTTAGCTGCAAACACACCTGAGGAAAAAGAAAAATGGCACAGAGCTTATGAAAGTGCAATGGCACTTTATAAAAAAGAGGAAAAAAGGGCAAATACAGCTCATAAAGATGAGTTTTTATCTCAAAAGAGAGTTATGGAAGAAGCACATAAAAATGCAGAGAAGATCAGGGAAGAACACAGCTACAGCGGAGGAGCGAGCGGTTCAGAGTTTGCAATGAGCCCAGAACAATATGATGACTTTATGGAAAATTCAAGTAAGGATGCTCCGCTTGTTAAAGAGGCTAAATACTATGAATTGCATCCTGACGAATTTGCAAAAACAGCCGACATAGGAATAGCTGCTGACAACTTGCATGCAATGTATAATGCCGATGATACGCAGAGAAAAATGTACAATTATTTGTATAATACAAAAGGTAAAAATGCGGCTGATGCGTATTTCGATCATGCTGTATCAATACCTTATCATGCAGATGTCGCATCGCAAATAAAAAATTCTCCAAGAAGAAGCTGATAAAAGGATAGATGAAGAAGGCAGCGCAGGGGATAAAGCGGCACGGGCAATAACATCTGTAGCATATAAGGCTATAGTAGACCCTACTATAGGATCCGCAAATCTTGCGGGGAATTTAGTGCATGCTGCAAGATACGGCGAGATAGATCCTAATGCTTCATTAAATCAGATTCAATTAGAAGCGCAAGCACAACGTCAGAGATTTTCAGAGAGCATAGACAATCCTGCTCTGAGATTAGCATATGATGTAGCCGCTGCATCGGCAGATACAGCTGTTGCTCAATTATTCGGCAAGCGTGCAGGTTTGAGAATGATGGTTGTAGGCGGAGCGAATACTGTATTGGTGAATGATATTGCACAAGGCAAAGATATGAAAAGCGCAATAGGTCATGCCGTTGCAAGTGGGCTTGCCGACTATGCAATGGAATTGCCCGCTTTTGAGAATTTAGGGCGTGTAATAGGAACAGGACTTAAAGGTGCAAATAGAAATGCTGTCAAAGATATTTCGTCATTTACAAAAGGGATTATTACACAGGCGGGCATGGAAGGCACAGGAGAATTTATATCCGAGGTTGCCGATGCTTTAGCAACAGATATAATTTATGGGGCAGGTTCAGATAGAAGTTTATATGAACAGGAATTAATATCTCAGGGATTAAGCAAGGCGGAAGCTGCTCAAAAAGCCAATCTTAAATTTTATATACAAGATCCTGCATACGCTCTTGTCACTGGAGCATTGTCGGGAGGCAGTTTATACGGAACTGCCGCAGGTATTTCTCATGTAAATACAGGCAAAGCTATAAGAAAAGATGATGTTACTGTATCTCTGTTACTTCAAAAAGGGCAGACATTAGAAAGTGAAAAAGGCAGGAATCTTGCAAATGAATTAGCACAAAGCGATAAGCCTAATATTGTTAAGCTTGCCAATCTCAAAGGTTATATTCTTGATGAAACCTACAATAAGATTAAACCTGAAGAACGTCAAAAAGAACTGACAGAGTATGTCGATTTGCCGTATAAAGACACTAAAAATAGACTTGTAAAGGCTTATGAAGTAGGTACAGACAGAGATTTAGAAAAATTTACTACCGAAAAATATGCAAAAGCGTACACAAAAAAAGCACATGACGTGCTTTTTGCAGCTGAAAGCTATGACATGATGACGCCCGAAGAAAGGGCAAGCGAACAAGGAATTGCCCTTAAATCTGACATAGAAGAATTTGTAAATAATACATCCGATTTGTATTTTTCAGATGCTTTGCATCCTCAAATCAGAGAGGCAACGGGAAACGCACTTGCTAAATTACAGGATTTATTAAAGTCGGATACAGCTATATCGAGTGTTATTGGCAGCAGTAATACACAAGGCAACAATCCTGTTGGAAGCCGTCACGGTAACACTCTGACATTCCATGCGAATTATGCTGCAAGTAACAACATTCCGCTTGTTAATAATGCTGTTAATGCTGCACAAGAACAGGATGTTCCGTTCAATGTTGTACAGGTACAGCCTAATGACCATACAGTTAAGCTTATGTATGTTCCGCAGTTTGATACTGAAAGTGAGCCGAGAATTGAAAGCATAGCGACAGTTGCTCCGGACGGACATATCAGAATAGAGAATCCGACAAACAGAATAATAACCAATAAGGCTGACTATGTTGCAGAGGATTACAACGGATTTGATGTAAAGGCTGCAAAGAACAGGGAGAACAGTTGGAAAAGTTCAGGCATCAGATATTCTGCAGGACTTGTTAACGATGCAAATTATTTCAATCAGAAGTTCGGGGAGCATCTTAAAAACTATACGCCTGTAGAGGAAACAGAGGATGTCGAAACGGAAGATGTTTCAGATGTCAATACCAATGACACGGTAGCGCCAAATACAGAAGACGTTGCAGAAAACACCGTTAGTGATGATTCAAACATTATAGAGCCTGAAAGCAATTCTCAAGTTGATAATGATTCCAATGTTGAGGATAGGAAGATTGCACCTAATATGAGCGAAGAAGAACGGTACAATATTCTTAAGGATAAGACAATAGAAATATTGCATGTTGAGAAAAGTAAGAATTTAACTCAAGCCGAATTAAATACTTTGAAATCTCATAATACAAGAGAATCGAAAAAAATATTTATGAAGTTGCTGTCTAAATTTAGAGTAGACACAGAAAGTACTCCTAAATTTAAAAATAAAGATGTTGATATTGAGTTTTCTTTTTCAAATGAAAGCATTCGAGAAAGTGTCAGCAAGCAAAATAACGGATACCTTGAATATACAGATATGCTAATAAACTTAGATACTCTTGTTGAAAACGCAATTGCTATTGAGTGTCATGAAAATTATGCCGTTGAAAATCCGAAGGACTCTCAATTAAAACAAACATTTATATTAATATCTGCTTTTAATAATGAGCAAGGGGTTATACCAGTTAAATTTGATGCAAGAGTAACCGAAGATAACTCTAATAAAATATATGTTGCTATTACAGCACAAAAAATAGAACCTGACGTCGTCTTGGCAACGGAAGATTCTAAATCAAAGTATGATCCAAAATCAAAGGTCATCAATCAGTTAGGTTCTATTACTGTTAGTATACCGTCTATTTTATCAAATATCAATAACAGTGATGTAGATTTTATAAAATATATTCCTGACGGGTTCCTTTCAGAAGAAAAACTTAGAATCAAGAATGATGCCTTAGAGCGTGATAAAAGTCATAGGATTGAAAAACAGAATAAATCCAAAGTAAATAAATCCCAGCCTAAGAAAAAGACCGCTAAAAAGAAAGTCGCAGAAGCTAAGGAAAAGATTTTATCCGAATATGAGGATATCTTGACTGAGGACGATGTGAATACTCTTGATGAAATGTTTGAAGATGATGATTATCGTAAGACGTTAAAAGAGCATAAAGCTGACGAACGTCATACGATTGAACAAGAATACTTTGCAGATTTAGAACTTAACGAAGATGCTAACACAGGTAAAGTATGGGCAGGCATGTCTAAGATTATAGATAGCGTTGTATCTGAATCTAACGCCGAGCAGGAAGCCACAGGAAAGCCACAGACAAGAGAAAATGACGAAGGCAAGGAAACGGTCAGGCAGAGTAAAAAGACTGCTAAAAAGGGCAAAGGCACTCAGGCACTGTATGAGGACGAGGGAGACAAGCAGAATTATCCAGAGTTAAGTTTATCAGAATTACTTGCAAGTGATGAGGTTTCAGATTTAATGGAAGGCATGAATCCCGTTTATGAAGTTTCAGGAAATGAATTTAATAAAAATGATAGTAACGGACGAACTCTTAAAGAAAGGATTAGAGAATATTTCGAAGGAGTAGGAACTGTTCATAATCATGAAATTGGAGATGTAAAACTTAACAATCAAGGTGTTCATAACATGTACGCCCATAATCCAAGGTTAAGTTTGAAAATGAAAATATCTATAATGGCTATACCTGATGTTATCAAAAATGGGAAAGTGGCTTCAAAGATAAATAATTATAAGGGCAAAGATGAACAACATACAGTTTTAGTTGCTCCGGTAACAATTAAAGGAGAACTTCATTATATGGGCGTTGTTATAAATGACAAAGGCAACATTCAGGAATATTGGAACCATAAAGTGTCAAATAGAAAAGGCAACTCGCTCTACACTGGCTCCGATATCAGTAATGATACAGAGTTCTCCAGAGACGCGGAGTTGCCTTTATCTACAGACACCGTACCACAGTCCGATACAAAAAGTCAAGATGTTTTGAAAATGGCTGCAGCTGTAAATGATGATCCAAATACCGAATCTTCAAACATAGGTAAAGAACTTAACCGTGGAGCATTTGTTAATTTTGATAATGTAGAATCAAACGGCAAAACCGAAATAGCGAGGAAAGCCAAGGTTACAGGGATTGCCCGTAAGCTTTTACCTGAGGAAGGTAACGGCAGTATTCATGACCTTGTAATAGGAATGCAGAGGTTGTTTAAAGTACCTGTTTTTGTAAAGGGCGTTCGCAAGAATGATAAGGCATTAGGATTTTATGATAATCTGCATGAATCAATAAGCCTGAAACTTGATAATGACCTGACAACGACTTTACATGAGATAGGGCATCACCTTGACAAGCGTTTAGGGATTAACGATCACCCTGCTGTAAGGTACATACTTGAAAATACTCCGGGACTTAGAGATAAGCTTGAACACTTAGGTTATGAAGAAGCGGATATGCTTAAGGAAGTAGTTGCAGATTTTTACAGAATGTACATGACGAATCCCGATGCGGCTTATGAATATGGCAAATACGGAATCGGTGAGGGTTCTCCTGAAAACTTTTACGATGTGCTTGAAAACAAGCTTGTTGAAGGTAATATCATGCAGGAAGTTGCAGGTGCAAGACGCAGGATACTTGATTACGCATCACTTGATATCGTTGATAAGGTTGCAGGAACTATTGTATCAAGAGAGCCGAGGAGAATTAGCTGGCAAAGAACACGAATGAACATGTATCAAGTGATAGTATCGAAAAATGCAGCTCTTGAATGGCTTGATAAGGAAGTAGATAATATCGCACGGCGAGAAGGTTTCACTATATCTCCAAGTCAAAAGTTTTCGTTATTAGCTATGGCGGCAGATAACGCATCGGGATATCTTGAAAAGATGGTCGAGCCTACAAAAAATGGCGGAAGGTACATTCGTCCTGACGGAACTATTGACTATGATCGTAAAACTATGGGAGATATCCTGACCAACCTTGCAAAATTTAAGGATGCAAAGACAGGAAAGAAGATTAAGTACAAAGATGTTGTAAAACATTTCGATGAATATTTAAAGCTTAAGCACGCAGAAGATTGGGCAAAGCAAGGCAAGCGTGTATTCCCTTCAGATGTAATGTCATTCGGAGATATACCGCTTGCAACACAGCGTATCAATGACATGTATTATAGAGATGTTGTTGATTCTGAAACAGGCGAAACTACGAGGCTGACATTTGAATCAGTTGCAAATGAATTGTACGAGTGGTGGGACGGCTTTATGCAAGACTGGATGGTAGATACAAAAATGGTAGATGCTGACCTTTACGATATGCTGAAAACGCTCAATCCGCATTATGTGCCTAATTATAGAAAGCTTGACGATGCAGTTGACGGAGAAAGGAATTTAAGTTCATCTACAGAGAATCTTATGCAGCGTTCAAGCAAAGAAGGCAGCACGAAGGATACTTATTCGCCGACAGAAAACCTTTTGATGAAAGCTGACCAGATTGTACGAGGCGTTTTGAAAAACAACACTATGAATCTCATGCATGAGTTTTACAATTCGGACAATTCGGAAATAAGGGAGCTTATGGGACAGTTCATTAAAGAAGTTCCTACAAATATACAAGTCATAGATGTGGATATGGGGGCTGTAAAGAATCGTCTAAAGAAGGCTATAAAAAAGGGAAAGTTTGGAGAGGATTTCAGCAATACATCAATTATTGACGACCTTGTTTCAGATACTACAACTGCCGTTTTGCCGAGACCGTTTAAAGATCAAAACGTTCTGTCTATAAAGGTTGACGGAAAGTATGTCCATTACTATATAAAACAGGACGATGATTTCGGAGTAGGCGTAAATCTTATCAAGGCTTTCCAAACGCAGAGTGTACAGCATTTTAAAACCGCTTTCAATATAATGCGTGCTTTTACAAGAACATGGTCTGCGCTCACAACATCAAGCAATCCGTTATTTGCAATAAGCAACATGATTCGAGATTATCAACATGGTTTAGTATTTGTAAAGCCTGACCATGCGTGGGATGTATTCAACTTGCAATTTAGAGTAGAATATTTTGTTACGCTTGCACAGTGTATAGGATTGCATGTGAACAATGCGGTTGTTAATAAAATCAGGAGAAAGCTTGGATATGCCGACTTGTTTGACGGTAGAGAGTTCAAAAAACAATTCGACCTTTACGAAGCACAGCACGGACATGCAGCTAAATTCATGCCGGGACAAGATAATCTAAAAAAAGCTTTAAGAGAAATAAATGATGACAGATTTATCATGCGTAGAGGAATGAGCCGTGCTGTAGGTATGATAGAAACCTTTAATAATATAATTGAACAAACGCCGAGAATGGTTGCTTTCAAAAGGGCATATAAAAACACCGAGGGAACGGAACAGGATAAGGCTTTGGCGGCAATGCACGCAGCAAGAGAAGCAACAGTAAACTTTCAAAGAAGAGGGAGCGGAATTAGCTCAGTATCAGCCGTTGTTCCGTTTATCGGAGTTGCTATTGCAGGTATAGATCAAATCGGCAGAGCTGCAAAGGATTGCGTTAAGGACGGAAAACCTAATCCTGAAGGCATGGCGAGGATTGGGAGGCTGCTTGCAACTCAAGCTATCCCTGCCGTACTCTTAATGTTGCTTCTTGGTGGAGATGATGACGACGATAATTTCATAGAAAAGACTATCCGTGAGGGTATGCAGAAATTTAACGAAGCATTAGGCGGACACGGCATTGATGCAAGCGATAAAGCAAGGGAAGAATACGAAGGATTTAACGACTATTTAAAACAGGCGTATTGGTTGATAAAGGTTAATGGAACATGGATTAAAATCCCGAAAGACAGAGAAATATCTGCCTTGTTCGGTTCAAGTGCACAGCTGATATCAACTATGATACTGAATCCTGAATATCGCAACTTGGATGCTATGGAATCATATTTCAACTATGCGAAAGAGCAATTCATTCCGCCGCATGAAATGACAGGTTGGGCGTTAGTCGATGCGGCTAATAATAAGACTTGGTATGGTGGAAAGATACTTTCCAAGTCGGACGAAACGTTGCTGACCCTTGGAAAAGAGGACAGCTCTAAATATCGTGAAATAAGGGATGACAGGACAAGTAACATAGCCGTAGCAGCTGCGTATATTACTTCCCGAATTGGCTTGATGCCTGATGTATTGAAAACACCTAAAGGGCAGCAGTATGTAATAGACCAATTAGGAGGCGGTCTTGCTGATGTGTTGCTACCTATGACAACACCTGCAAGCACAGGCGTTATAGATGCTATTGCTGCACGATACACTGCTAATCCTGACAAGCAAAGCCACTATATATCAGAGGCGTTCGAGATATATAACGACTTAGCGGCAGAAAAGGATTATTACAACAGGCATAAATCTGACGATGACGAGGATAAGGAAAAGCCTGTAGGCTCTACATGGTACGACATCGCAAACGATACCGTTATGGGTAATAAGCGTAAGATGAATGCTTCTAAATCCATGATGGACTTATACACCGAAAATAAAGGTTGGATGCATGAGTATGGAAAAGATCTTATTGACAAGGATAAATTCCTTAAACTGACATCTGAAAATCAAGCCGAGATAAATAAGATAGCAAGAGATTTTGTAAGAGCATACAAAAAAGCGGGAAGTCCTAAGTTTGACAAAATCGCAGAGACAGGTTCATTCGCAAAAATCAAGCTGACAGATGAAATGAAAGATGCAGGCATGACAGAAAGTTTGCTCAAGGATATTGAAAAGGAAATGAATAAGGTTTCGGACGGGAACAAAGCTAATGCAGTCGCATTTACAGACGGTGTAAACTATGAAACATATTGCTTGTATGCCAAAGCTCAAGATAAAGATATTACTGATGATAAATTGGAAAAAAACTTTACATACATACAAAAATTAAAGTCTCAAAACATGACAGCCAAGCAATATGCTGACACAATGGACGGTATGAAAAAAAGCCTTAAACGAGGTGATAAGAGCGTTCTCACAGGTTCACTTGCAGCAGAACTGTATTATTTAACTAATCCAAATCTAACAGAGGAACAGCAATTAACTATGTTTGAGATGTATAATTCGGCTGAAAATGTTGATGCAAAGTTAAAGTATGCAAGGATTGCAATAGCTAATGGGGTTACAGCAGATAAACTTCAAGACTTGAATGTAGCTTTACCTAAAGACCCGACGAAAAAGCAAATCATTAACACTGCTTTAAGTATGGGCTGGACGAAAAGTCAGGTTTATAGCTACTATAATTTTAAAACTAAGAAAAAATAAATCAAAACATATTTTCAAAAACAGTCTTGATTTAGAAAAACGCATGTTATATTAGCAGTGGAGTTATCTAATTCATCACAAGCCCATATGAATTTATCCTTTTAGAAAAAACCCTTCCGTAGAAATAATATGTACCCTCCTTACTGGGTGTCCGGTAAAGAGGGTACATATCAAAATGCAGAGGGGTTTTTTCTAAATATGTAAAAGAAAAGGGTTTGCATATGGGCGATTAATCCATATAAGTATTGAAAAAACTATGTTTGTGTTGGACTCCGACTCCAAAGGTCGCAGGTTCGAATCCTGTCGGGTACACCAGATTATAAAGCCTTGCAGTTGTTGAATTTTCAATGTGCAAGGCTTTCATTTATCTTTTATTGTATTGTTCTCTTCGTGAAAATTACTTCTCAAAACTTAGTTTTTTTCTTATTCTTATGGGTTACTACATGGGTTATTATGGGTTATTGTCTTTTAGCTAAAATTTTAGCAGCAGTTAAGACATCATCTGAATTAAAATTAGTATAAATATTCGCTGTCAATTTTATATCCGAATGACCCATAAGCTTTTGTGCTATTCTTATATCCGCACCTTGCCTTGCAAGCTCCGTGCAGTATTCGTGTCTAAGACAGTACGGTACTAAGTCAGGTGCAAGGGGCAGAGGCGGCACAAGGGCGTTCCTATACATTTTACAGCCCATTGATATATTAAGCTGCCGCTTGTATGCTTTCCATGCGTTACGAGCATTGTTTTCCGTCAGCTTATAGCCCGTGCTTGTACAGGCTATAAATTCGTTTTTAGGCGTATTTTTTATTAGGGAATACAATTCATCAGGGATAGGGACTAACCTGTCTGCATTAGCTGTTTTAGTTCCTCGTATGTGGAGCAAAGGGTATCCGTCATTAATGCTGATGTCATAACCTTTACATTCCGCTGCTTCTGATGGACGGCAACCACAATAAAGCATAAGCAAGAAAAAATAAAATCTTCTATCCGTGATTCCGACTTTTATAAAATGCTCCCGTTCATGTGCAGTTAAAGCTCGTCTATATGTTCGTGTACCTTTTGGTTTAGTTATTTTAGCTGCGGGATTCACTAAAATCATCCCGTCATCTATAGCGTGTTCGAATATAAAATTCAAAGCGTGAGCTACTTCTGAAATCTGAGTTTTGCTTTTTCCAGCTTGATTATTTATAACTTGTTGACAGTGTATAGGTTGTATTTCTTCTATAGGCATTTCGCCGATTAACTCTAATATACAGTGTCGCACTCTACTTAAATATGTTCTTCTTGTTACAGGCTTTTGATTAACCTTATAGGTTTCAATACACATTTCAGTATATTCTTTAAGAGGCATACCGCCGCCTTTTAAATGTGTTGTCTTTTCCAACTCGGCTTTCTTTTCGGCAATCTTTGTTCCCAGTTCGATAAGTGTATTAGCATATACGGCGTATCGCTTTCCTTTATATGTAAAACGTTTTCGATATTTATATTGTGTCTTAGACATAATATCACATCCTTTAATTAAAAAAGAATAGTTGATGAATTTGATTTTGCATATGTTATACTTATACAGTCGTGACACTTCCGACAGGAAGGAGGTGTTTAAATGTCTATTTCAGTATTTATTTTATCCATTATGGCAAGCATAGTTTCATACTATATTTGCAAAGGGTTGGATGGGAAAGAATGACACGACAAGCCTAAGTTTGGTCAGCTTTAAATGACAAGAAAAGCCTCGACATTGACGGTGTCGAGGCTTTTCGTTTAGTGCTAAATGCCTATTTCAGTTGCTTTCGCACCTACATAATATACTATCTCTGCCTCATATGCAATGTTTTCAGTGCAAATATTCTGTTTTATTAGATACAATTTTGATTATATGTGCTATACTATGATTATTATTTCAAGCATATAAATAACACTCCTTTGCCCGATGAGGTGTACGGAGCGCTGAGGGAAATAGGTAAAGATATGGGATTAACTTTGCAATCATTAGTCATTATCGCTTTGCAAAGGCGTTTCAATAGATTGTAAATATTGTTCTATTGCAACTATAACCTCTGCATTAACTGAACGATGATTTTCTTTTGCTACTGCTTCAACTTTATCAAAAAGTTCAGTGGGTAGTCTGAATGTAAATCGTTTGACATTATCCATAAAAAAGTCCTCCTGTGATGTCATTATAGCACCAAAAAGGTATTAAGTGAATAAAGGTTGTTGACACCATAATGACACTATTATATAATGACACCATAATGACACTGAAAATAATAGGGGGGTGAGATTATGGAAACAAGATTAACGCTAAGAATAGATAGTAAACTCGCAAAGCTAATTGAGGACGAAAAGAGGCGCAGCGGGATGTCTATGAATCAAATTATCACAAAAGCCTGTGAAAAGTTGATAGATGACATTCGCAAGCAGAACAGAGGGAGGTAACTCATGCACAAAAAACAAATAACGCTCCGACTGCCCGATGAGGTGTACGGAGCGTTGAGGGATGAAGCGGAAAAAATAGGACTTAATATTACAGCTATGATTCTTCTTGCGATTGCGGTTGATTTTGGTTTTCTTTCAAGTATTCATCGACAGCAATCAGAATCAAACGAGACATAGGTAAATAACTTGATTCCGCATATTCATTTAGGCGGTTATAAAGTTCTTCAGGCATGCGAACAGTAAACTTTTTTATTTCAGCCATAATAACACCTCCTTAAAGGCATTTTACCATTAAATTAGTGGCAATAAAATAAAAATAAGTCTTGCCACCTTAGAGGTGGCAGTATATAATAATGTTAGGAGGTGGCATAAAGGTGGCAGGAAAAATAATAAAAATGACTGTGCGATTGCCAAAAGAGGTTGATGATAATTTGAATTTGCAGTCAGCGAAAGAAATGATAAGTAAAAATGCTTTAGTAGTAAGAGCTTGCAAGCAATTGATAGATGACATGCGCAAGCAGAACAGAGGGGGGTGAGGAGATGGATATAAGTAAATCTGAAATAAACGAGCTTATACGGCTGTCAAAGCCTATAAGAGAAAGATTAAAAGGTTTCCACCCTTATGTATCAGTAAAAATAACTTCTGACAGCATAAGAGTGGATGAGACAATATGGAACTGCCCTAACCTAATTGATGACAAGGAAATGATTCCTTGATAACAAAGGAGAAAAAAGATGACAGATAAAGAAAAAAAGGAAATTAGAAAAGAGATTGTGACTTCCCTTAATAAGGTAATCAATTTGACATTAAAGCTGACGGAAGCCGAGCATAATGAAAGAGGTATGAGTATTGCATGGCCTTTAGAGTTTGCAGAGGCTCTCGAATCAGCAGACAATCTGAGAGCCTCATTTATAAATGGGTTACAGCTTAGTGATGATTAAGATGTTATCGGGGTTCAAAAGAGAAAAGAGGGACTGCATTGCGGTCAACAAATAAGGGGTGATAAACATGGCTCCAAATTTAACAGAAATTAAAAAAGGCTTGAGGGCATATACCTGCGATCCTGAACATGCGCAGGTCATAACACAAGCACAGTTAAAAAGGTACTTAGGCTATGCGCCTACAACAAATATCAACAGTCTCATATCAGGAGTAACGACCATTGATAAGCGAGGCTTATGGATTGACGATGTAGCGGTGCGGCTTATGAACCGTATGGAAAAGAGAAGTTAATATGCTGACAGATATTTATGTGAAAGACCGAATAAGCGGTTTAATTCACAAAGTCGGTTCGGATAAACATGATTCGATGTGGATTGATGAAAACGGCACAGTGCATTACTTCAATCTCAAAAGTGGAGAGGGCTGCACAGGTTTTGAATCGGCGCACGACAAAGAAGCAGGATACGAGTTCGTGCCGTCGGAAGATGGAGAACTCGATTCTAAATACAAGGCAATCTTTATTAGCGATGAGGAAATGAGAACCGAGACATCTAACGCAATAGAAAGCCTTATCAGAGGTCTAATAAGTTCTAATGAAGAACTGACAAGAGAGGAGGCTTGATTGAATGATGAGCGAATCTCAAAAAATCATATCAGTAATGTTAGCGTTCTTTGTCGGGATGTTTATCCTTACGAGTATTTCCGATGAGGTGTCAAAAGATC
>ENA-OOPH01000016-OOPH01000016.1-human-oral-metagenome-genome-assembly--contig:-NODE-16-length-13766-cov-44.411174_pt1 | contig 13766 bp, 11 predicted proteins | sample MGYA00245298_ERZ501138 | MGnify/ENA primary metagenome ERZ501138 (study PRJEB25959, sample SAMN05335036) | human oral metagenome | host: human-associated | place: USA: California | collected... | reverse complement strand
CCATTCGCCTTGACGATTTCAATAAGAGCAGCTGTACGTGCGAAGAAACCTGTTGTCAGCACATCGTTGCCATCTTTTTTACGCTGTATGCCGTTCATAGTCGACCTGAGCTAGTTCTACGCCAGCTCCACACGGCAATCTTAACACGGGATCGTGCTTCGCGAACCGCGAGGGCGCGTGCAAAAACCGAAAAGAAACGCCAAGAAGCAACCACATTGGAACCGAAAGACGCTCCAAAAGAGTGGCATGCTTTCTTCGAGCAACGTTTCCATGGGTATACGCTGAATAATCAACAGGCGATTGAAGCTTTTTATGACTTGGCTATTCACAATTTGATGCCGATGACTGCCAAATGGGAAGAGCATTTGCAGCGTTTGTATGAGCTGCATTTGATCCTTTTTATTCTAAAAAAATGGACCAGTTCCACAAAATTAACCAAGAGTCTTACCTGTCCTTCTATCACGAAACAAGCTGCCGCAAAGTAGCGCTGACGTGCTGGGAGCATATCGACCGGCTCATTCCAACATTCAAGCCTGCCCTCATTGCGATTCGCTACCCATCGCATTGGAAACAGACATTGACGTACATTCGCAACATTACATTGAAGCCCGATCCAGGGCCTGTGGATTGGTTGAATTTATATCGCCATTTGTGGTCGACCATTTTGGCGCATAATACGAAAGTATTCGAGCAGGAACAAAAAAGGCTTGAGCTTGCTATGCAAAAAACAGCGCCAGGGACGAGAGCGCGTGATATTTACGTATTGGCTAGCGTGCATTTTGATATTCTTCTTCAAGCCGATGACATTGCGCTGAAAAGACTTGAAGGTCTGCATGCCAAAGAGCTTAACGATTTCTTCGTAATCCTGCAACATTGCCAAAAGGAACAAGCGTGGGAGCGCGTATTGGTTTGGCTGCGGTGGCTTTTACCGCTTTTGCCGAAGGCCAAAAAAGAAGATTTTCATGAAATATGCGCCATTTGGCAGGAAACGATGACTCATCAAGCTTCAGACCAAGAATGGATTCAGGTGATGCGTACGCTTTTACCGCGCAGTTACTATTATTATGCTGATTACTTGATGCGCACAAGTCGCTACAGACAGTGGATCGATTTGCAGCTTTCAACCGGGATCTCTCCTGTTGATTTGCAATCCGAACATGTTAAAGCAGTGGAACAAGCTGACCCGAGTTACTTGCTTCCACTCTACCACCAAGCCATCGAGCGCGTAATTGAAGAAAAGAACCGAACCGCTTACCAAGAAGCTGTGAAGATGCTCAAAAAACTGCAAAGCTACTATACGAAAATTCATCAACCGAATCGATGGGAAAGTTATATTACACAGCTCTCGGATCGCTACTCGCGTCTGCGTGCGTTCCAACAGGAGCTAGAAAAAGGAGGCTGGCTGTCATGATTGCATCAGGCCGCTATATCGTTCATGCTGACTGGTCTTCGAACACCGGCCTTTTCTTATGGGGAGAACGCGTCAGAGGGGGGCTCGTTGATCCGATTGAGCTCAAAAACCACTTATTCGCTTGGCATGCACCATCCTTCTATGGCTCTTTCATTGAAACAGGAATTCTCAATCAACGAGAAGGGCTTTTTCTATCTCCTGTTGAGTCAATAGACTTTTTGTGTGATACGCCCCAGCTCGAACATGCACCGCTTTTGTGGGGTAAAGAATTGAATCAACTCAAACAACTTGCTCCTCATATTAGAAAGGCGCTCTTCGACGGGCAATTCATGCCAGATTATCGCCAATGGCGACAAGGCACCATCGGGTGGAAGCTCGATTTGCCCGATGACGCTGGCTCCGCTGATACACCGCTTGTCCGCCAATGGACGGAAGCGTTGATCGCTGACTGGGTGAAACAGCAGCCCGAGCATGCCCAAATTTTACGCAGTCTCGAGGAGCGGCAATTGAACGGTACAGCATCAACACTGCTCACCGATCGGGCTGACAGCCTATGGATGGATGAAGATGATTGGCTCGTCGCGATCGGTTGGAAGCATGACGCGACACCGTTCCGCACCTGCCTGCAGCTGATCGAGCCCGAGCAAGAGTTGCAAGACTGGCAGTTGCAGGTGCTCTTGCAGGATAAAGCGCACCCAGAGCTGCTTTATCCTTGCAGCGACAGCGGCGAAGCGCTGCAAGAGCTGTGGCCAGCCGAATGGCCTGATGTCCCGGCGCGTATCGCGCGTGACATCGACCGCTGGCTGAGCCTGCTGCCTGCGCTTGCCCGCGACGCTGCGCCGCTTGCTCCTGCGGTGCCTAGCAGCGTTGAATATGAGGAAGCCCAAGCTTCCTCATATTCAACGCTCGCGGCACCGGAGCACGGCTCGCTGGCGGAGCGCCATGCTGGCGAGCACGCAAGCGCGTCGCTCGAAGCTGCTTCGACGCGCTTGCGCCGTACGATTTCGCACGACGAAGCCTGGGAGTTGCTCACGCAAGGCAGTCTCTTGCTGATCGAAGCGGGCTACGCCGTGTTCTTGCCGGCTTGGTGGGATCGCATCCGCCGCTTGAAGCCGCGGCTGAAGGCGCGTATACACTCCTCCATCGGCTCAGGGGCCGAATCTTTCTTCGGTCTCAACCAAATGATGCAATTCGACTGGCGTTTAGCCATTGGCGATTTGGAACTAACGGAGTCAGAGTTCCAATCGCTCGCAGAGCAAAACCGCCGACTCGTGCATTTTCGCGGCCGCTGGATTCAGCTTGACCCCGCACAGCTTGCGCAAATCCAAGCCATCATGAAACGAGTCAATCGCAATCGCGGCTTATCGCTGCATGAAGTGCTGGAAGCCCATTTGCTGGATGGATCTGCCCATTCCTACAGCAATGAAAACAACTCAGAAGAAGGATGGGACAATATCCAGCTAGAGGTTGAGCTGAACGATTATTTACAGCAATGGTTCACCAAACTGCAGCAGCAAACTGATTTACCATCGGTCGAACCGTCTCCAGATTTCCTTGGTTCATTGCGCCCTTACCAAAAGCAAGGGTTATCTTGGCTCATCTTCCTTCGGCAATTCGGTCTTGGAGCATGTCTCGCAGACGATATGGGTCTTGGGAAAACCATCCAATTCATTACTTATTTATTACATGTACGTGATCATGAAGCAGTTAAAAGCCCTTCCCTGCTCGTCTGCCCAACTTCTGTATTAGGAAATTGGCAAAAAGAGCTGGAGCGCTTCTCTCCTTCACTAAAAGTACATTTACATTATGGCCCTCAAAGGCTTCGCGGCGAGCAGTTGATCGAGGAAACGATGAAGGTCGATCTTGTACTAACTTCCTACACACTTGCTCAGCTCGATAAAGAGGACATGGAGCAGGTGCATTGGAATGCCATCTGTTTGGATGAAGCGCAAAACATCAAAAATGCTTACACAAAACAAGCCAGAGCCATTCGACAACTGCAAGGCTATCATCGCATTACACTTACTGGTACGCCAATTGAGAACCGTTTATCCGAGCTTTGGTCGCTGTTCGATTTTCTAAATCCCGGCTATCTCGGCACATTGGCTCAGTTCAATCACCAAGTCGTGCAGCCGATCGAAAAAACGAAAGATCCTGTGATCATCCGTCGTGTACAAAACATGATTCGGCCATTTTTGTTGCGTCGAGTGAAACAAGATCCGGCCATACAGCTTGATTTGCCTGAGAAAAGTGAATCGAACATCTATGTTACATTAACTGCTGAACAAGCAACCCTATATGAGACTTACATTCAGGACCTGTTCAATCGCTTGGACAATATGACTCGAATGGAACGCAAAGGAATGATTCTTTCCGCCTTAACAAAGCTCAAGCAAGTATGTAATCATCCAGTGCTCATGCTCAAAGAGGATCATCAAAAATGGCCGGAGCGTTCCAATAAGCTGGAGCGTTTGCTGGATATGGTCGGTGAGCTGCGCGAAGATCAGGATCGCTGCCTTATTTTCACACAGTTCGTAGAAACTGGACATCTCGTGAAAAGAGCGCTCCAAGAGCGTTTGAACGAACCCGTTCAATTTTTACACGGCGGTGTACCAAAGCAAGAGCGCGATGCAATGATTGCCCGTTTTCAAAGCGAAGATTTGCCTGTGCAAGAACAATGCGGCATCTTCTTGCTTTCCTTGAAAGCTGGAGGCATTGGCCTTAACTTAACCGCCGCAAGTCATGTATTCCATTTCGACCGTTGGTGGAATCCCGCAGTAGAAAATCAAGCAACAGATCGGGCTTACCGCATCGGACAAACCAAGCATGTGCAGGTGCATAAGTTCGTGACACTAGGAACCCTTGAAGAGCGAATTAACGAAATGCTTGCCCGAAAGCAAGGTCTAAGTGAGCAAATTGTCGGCAACGGTGAAAACTGGATTACGGAATTATCCACCGATGACTTGCGTGAGCTGTTTTTGCTCCGTCGAGAATGGTTGAGTGAAGCATAATTTAGTGTCATTTCCAACAATGACAATTTGCACACTTTAGTATCATCATCAATAGGACACTCGTTCCTCTATTTCACCTTTTTCGCCTCCTTTTTCTATACTTTCGAACACACATATTCCGCTAATCCGGTTTTTTTATAACCTTCACCCGCTTTTTTAACGACTAGCGGAATGTGTGTCCGCATAATTGGAAATAGAAACACAAAAAAGCCGCTCCCCAGCAATCTTTCGATCACCAAGAAACGACTAACTTTACTTTATGCTATTTTCCAATATAACCAAATTTGGTTTTGGACGCATCCAACTTGCACTCTGCCTAACTTACAACAATTCCCTGCGCAAATCAGCAGCAGATTTCGGGGACAATGCACCGAAAGGAATATCATATACCGTCTTAGCGCCTTTTTGCCCATCGGCACCAAGCTTATACGCTGCACGGGCATATGCTACTAGTACGCTGGAAGTGAATTCTGGATTGTTATCCAGCTTAATGCCAAATTCCATTACATGCGTATGTCCACCGCCGCTCTTGCCGCTGCGAAGTACAAATCCACCATGCGGCATTTGGGCATGATTCGCTTGCAGCTCTGCTTCCGTAATGAACGTAACGTTCGTTTCATAATCTGCAAAATAGTTCGGCATTGATTTAATCTCTTCTGCAATGCGAGCTGTGTCTGCACCCTCTTCCGGCACAACATAACAATCGCGAAGATGCTTGTCGCGTGTCGTCAGTATCGGATTTTCGCCGCGACGAACGCTCTCAATCGCCTCTTCCTGTGGAATCGTATATTGTACGGCATGCTTCACGCCCGCGACACGACGAACCGCATCCGAGTGTCCTTGGCTTACACCGCGTCCCCAGAAGGTTTGTCCTGTCCCTTGGGGAAGAATTGCTTCCATTAGAAGACGATTAAGCGAGAACAGGCCGGGATCCCAGCCTGTGGAGATGACACTCACTTTACCGCTCTTTTGTGCTGCTGCATCTATTTGTGCAAAATATTCTGGAATACGTGCATGTGTATCGAAGCTGTCCACCGTATGGAACATCTCCGCCAATTGCGGCCCTTGCTCTGGCAAATCCGTTGCCGAGCCTCCGCAAAGAATCATCACGTCAATTTGATCTTTGTATTTTTCAACCTCCGAAATATGCACCATCTTCGAGTCAGCCTCTACCGTCTCAGGCTGTCTGCGTGTGAAAATTGCCTGCAGCTTCAAGTCTGGATTGAACTGAAGCGCAGCTTCAACACCGCGTCCTAAATTACCATATCCTACAATGCCAATTCTAATAGGGGTACTCACGTGTCAATCCTCCTCGCAACTAGATCCAGCCGCGTGCTTTCATAGCATCCGAAATGCGTTGAATGGAAATCATGTAAGCCGCCGTACGCAGATCTGTCTTATATTCTTTTGCCAGCTTTCTGACCGCTTTATAAGAAGTGACCATCTTCTCTTCCAGCTTCGTATTCACTTCTCGCTCCGTCCAATAGTAGTTCATCAAATTCTGTACCCACTCAAAGTATGACACCGTTACTCCGCCTGCATTCGCTAGAATGTCTGGAATAACCAATATCCCTTTCTCAAACAAAATTTCATCCGCTTCCGGTGTAGTAGGGCCATTCGCTGCTTCAGCAATAATACGTGCCTTCACACGACTTGCGTTAGCAGATGTAATCACATTTTCTAATGCTGCCGGAATCAGAACATCGACATCCAGTTCAAGCAGTTCGCTCGCCGAAATCGCATATTCCTCTCCATAATTCATAACAGTACCTTTGTTTTTTGCTTCTCCTAAACGTTTCATATCCAACCCATTCGGATCATAAATCGCACCTTTGGAGTCACTCACTGCAACAACTTTACAATTCAAGAGAGACAGAAAATCTGCAGCAATACGTCCCGCATTTCCGAAGCCTTGAATCGCAACTGTTATTTCACTCATTTCTGTACCAATCTCTTTGATTGCTTCCAGAATAGTATATACACAACCACGCGCCGTAGCTTCGTTCCGGCCTAAAGATCCACCAAGAATAATGGGTTTACCCGTGATAACACCAGGTGAAAAGGAGCCTTGCATACGGCTGAACGTATCCATCATCCATCCCATAATTTGTGGATTCGTATATACATCAGGAGCAGGAATATCCTTCTCAGGACCTATGATTGCCGCGATTGCTTCAATAAACCCGCGACTAATCCGTTCGATTTCCCCTTCACTGAATTCGTGTGGATCACAGACAACACCGCCCTTGCCGCCGCCATAAGGCAAACCGACTACGCCGCATTTGAAACTCATCCACATCGACATAGCCATAATTTCATCCATCGTTACATCTGGGTGAAAGCGAATACCGCCCTTCGTCGGACCGATCGCATCATTATGCTGTGAGCGAAAGCCTTCGAATACACGAATGCTGCCGTCATCCATCTTAACTGAGAAGTTTACCGTTAAAACACGCTTCGGTCTCTTCAGAATTTCGCTTACATGCTGTGGCAAACCCAGCTTATTCACCGCGGATTCAACCTGGCGCTTTGCAATTTCATAAGAATTCAAGTTCTCTGTTGCTGATGTCGCAGATGGTACGCTCATGATTCTTTTTCCCCCTACTATCATAAAATGGATTGTCTTCTAATGCAAAATACAGCACATAATAACTAAAAGTTAGAATGTTCAGACAATTCAAATAATACGACCATACAAAATGATATTTACTAAGATAACATATCTTACATCCACTCGCCAAGGTATAATAAAAAAATTTTATCACTTTTATTGGATTTTGCGACAATTTAATGACAGCATTTTGCAATAGTTAGCTTTAAATGCATCCTGCTTAGGCTATGCTTATAATACACAATACTGTATAAGCAAACGTGAATTTTCGGTGAACACTGCATAACTGTCTCATTGTATGCGACTTTTTCCTTGTTTGATTCGTATTGAAAGGTAGTCCAAACCCATTCACAATCATCTAACGGCTGTATATGGATGGATCAATCCTAATAAAAAGAGGTGCATAAGTGTGAAATGTCCCGTATGTGATGATATTCGCATGAAAGAAGTAAATAAAGACGGAATTATGATTGATGTATGCCCTAATTGCAAAGGGGTGTGGCTTGATCGGGGTGAGCTCGAGAAGCTGCTTACAGATGCTCGCGTAGAGCAGACGCAGTATGATGAGTGGGTGGACAATCAGCCGCAGCAGAAAGAATATAGAGAGTACACGCAACCCAATCACGCATACCCTCCGAACAATCAGAACAATGAGAAAAACCAGAAATCATACCCTTATCCGAAGAAGAAAAAGAACCGGTTCCTAGATGCATTAGGTGACATCTTTGATTAAATGCTTGTCGTGACAGCGTTTTTTGATGTATTTTCCTGCAAAGGCAGCCCATCTTCTTGCGCTGCCTCTTCTGGAGCAAGATTTCCTTGTACCATTCGACTTTGAACGAATGGCAACACGAGTAATGTCAGCAATGTAAAGCCAAGCAACATGTAAAAAGGCAGCCCTCGGAAATCTGCAAGCGGTAAAATTAGGACAAGTACTAAACAGCGAGAGACGGTCAACAAGCCTTCTCTCCACACTAGAATCCGAGCTCGCTCTGCTATCGAGAACTCGCTAATGACACGGAAATGCTGCGCATTCCAAACCGTACCGAAGTAGAACAAACCGATCGTTGTCAACACATTCGATATAACTAACAACGGTGCTGTAGGATACAGTACGATCAAGAAACCCACTAATAAAGTGACCATGCACACTAATAGCCACGTACGCTCCCGCGCTCGGATTTTACGGTACAAATATAACGCGAGTAATGTCGCTAATGTGTAACAAGTATTCAATAAAGCGATATAAAATTTATTCTCGGTCACACTGAAAGTGAAGATTAAGGCGAATAAACCCTGGAACTGCAAGAACACGCCTGCTACTAATGCGGATACGGCTAACCAGCGCAATGACGTCGTTGGAACATAGAAGCGCCAGCTGAGTTTTGTTCGAACAGAAATCTTTTCATTCCTGTCGATCATTCCTTTAAGTGAAATTTGCGGCAAAAAGTACGAAAACACTAACATGACTATCACGAACAGCAGCATTAAACCGAATGACCCCGGATAACCGAACCAGTATATTACCTGAGCAGACAAAATCGGTACCGTTACATTCAAAATTTGAGTAAGAATCCCTTGTGCAGCAAAATAATTCGCAAAGTCTTTTCCTTTACCCGCCAACGAAATACTTAACCCTTGTGCGGACGAGAAGAACCCCCACATCATACCGACTGGAACACCAATCATGGCAATCCACAGCATTCGGTTATCAATATGCAAAAAGGATAGCAGCAAGAACGCTATTCCACCAGACAATCCAGAGCAAGCAAACAAAACACGAATAGAAAACCGCCGAAGCATCTTAGCGCCTATATAAAAAGTGAATCCCCAAACTAAAAAGAGCACGAGATTAAACCAAGCTACATCACCAATTCGGTGAGCATGTTCCCAAATATACAAATTCACGAAAATACCAATGTAAATAAAAATGATAAAGCTAAATGCATTCATAATGAGCAAGCTTCTAATTTGCGGCGGCATCCCCAACGGTGCTCCCTACTTTCAACGTATAATCTTACAATTTGCAAGACAGCAATGCTATTAAATAGGAAGTAAACGAATCGTCGGCTGCTTTGATATTTGCTCAATCATATCAAGCCATGCTTGCGGCTTATTAGGCAATACTGCATAATACTCCTGCAAAAAGGCCGCTACTAACGCTGCAGACAGTTCTGTAAGCGATTCATCCGTTGGCAAGAAGCAAAAATCCAATCCTTCAACCGCCTCCCCATCATTTTCCCAGGAGGGATGAACGTATGTCAGATCAAGACGCATATAGCCAAGGTGCGATAATACTTCACGTCGGACAACTGGGCTCATTAATGGCAAATCACCGAACGTATGCACGTTATGACGATACGGATCATAAATCTCAGCAAACATCCCTAACAGGTTGGCTTCTCCGCCAGCCATAACGAGTAAATCCTTTTGACGGTTGCGATATAGAAAGCGTCCAATACCAAGGCCCGGCTTGCTAATAATCGTGAAGTCAGTCATAGCTACGCGATGCGTCGGGTTGTAGCGGTATTCCGTAACACCAACTACTTCACCTTCGTGTACCGCCGCGCATACCCGGATCGTATCATCTTCGAAAACCGGAGCCCATAATGCTGCATCCAAAACTTCCTCCGGCGGAAATACACGCTGCATTAATTCATGCATCGCAGTGAATAAAGGTTCTTCTACAGATATAATGCGAGTATATTCCATGGGATTATTTCCTCCTGTTGATCGGTTCCATAAATGGATTGTGCCACGCCATTAAAACACCATAATTGCACGATTCATAATCGTCCAAATAATTCGATACCACCCGACACGGAGTACGACCGCAGCGAAGTAAGAACGTGATGACGGGATCGTGTACACGCCCAGCCAACACAGCATCAATATATTGCTCTGCTGTCCATTGATCCTTATAGGCGCGATAGCCTGGCATACGTCCTCCGCCAAGCAAACGCTTCATCCCTAGCTGGATGACTAGTTCATACATCGATTGCATGAGCCAATATCCTAGCTTTAGCTTGCGAAACGCAGGGCGAATGCAAATATCGACGACATACAGCGTGTTCCCATCGGCCTGATGATTCGTAATGTATCCGTTGTCAGTCATTGCTTCCCATGTATGATCTGCCATGTCTGCCGCATCTGCCGCTAAATCAATCCCTTCGTCTGCTTGGACCCGAACTCCGGTCATAGATCCAACGATCTCTCCGCCAATTTCAACGCACAAAGCCCCTTCGGGAAACAATCGCACATGGTTAAGCAGCTGCGTTTCATTCCACCACAGCTCCGAGGGGAACGGTGGAGGAAAGCTCTCTTGCTGCACTGCAATAAGGGCCGGAATATCTGCCTCCACGTAATTTCTTATGACAGCAGGAATCGGTTGATCGCCCCGAAAGGCATACCACGATTTGAAATACATCGCTCACCCTCCTCATCGATTGCAGTCCATCCAGCAAGACCCTATTCCCAGTCGGTATATAAATCGGTTCTGCGATCTCTCCAAGTCGTCACAGCACCTTGTTCTCTTACTTTATATAGCAGGGATAAGTCCAGATCCGCGGTAACGACCATATCCAAATTAATTTCACCCTCTACCAGAATACCTTTAGGCGGGAAAGAAATATCATTCGGTGTGATCACCGCAGCTTGACCAAAGTTCGAACGCATCGAATCTACCGTTGGCAAAGCCCCCACTGTACCAGTCGTAACAATATACACCTGATTCTCAATTGTCCGTGCATGGCAGCAATATCGAACACGATGGAAGCCGTGACGATCATCCGTACAAGATGGACAAAATATTACATCCGCACCTCTTGCTTTGGCCATTCGTACAATTTCTGGGAATTCGATATCATAGCATGTCAAAATAGCAATATTTCCCTTTGCTGTGGGAAATATCATTAATTTATCGCCTGCTCCCATGTCCCATTCCTTCACTTCAGCAGGTGTAACATGAATTTTCCGCTGCTGGCCGATCGAGCCATCCGGGCTGAACAAGTACGCTGTGTTGTAAAGCTTACCCGCTTCCTCAATGATGTGTGTTCCGCCAATCAAATACATACCTGTTTGTACCGCAAGCCTTGTAAACAAAGCGATATAATCAGCTGTGAAGCTCGGCAAATCACGAATCGTCAACGCATGCCCTTTCGCGTCGCCAATCGACATCAGTTGTGTCGTGAATAATTCGGGGAACAGCACAAAATCCGCTTCAAATTCTGCAGCAGTCTTCACGTAATGTTCGACCTGCCTGGCAAAATCATCAAAAGCGGCAATGGTGTGCAAATGATATTGTACTGCCGAAACGCGCAGCATTGTCATCCAACAGCCTCCTTAACAGCTTCAGCTGTTATTCCATATTCCCATTCATTAAACCACATTTGCAGGGAAAGAACAAAGCAATTATTTTACTATGAATTAGAAGCTTCCGGACCCTGCAAAAAAGTTAACAAATGCTGGATAAACTGTGCAGTTTGTGCACGATTCGAATGCAGCTGCGGCTGAATTTTGACAGCACTAGTTCCTTTGATTAATCCTGCCAAAATGGCCTTGTTCAGCGTATTGATTGCCCAATCAGATACTTCCATCCAATCATAAAACTGGCCAAGCCCATTACCCATTGTAAGTGTCGAGCCTGTTTTATATTCAGCCGCCCTCACGATCAGTGCAGCAACTTCCTCCCTCGTGATCGCACGATCTGGCGAAAAGTAATTCGGAGCTGTCCCCTCGATCAAGCCAATTTCCGACAGCGCCGTAATAGCTTCAGCATGCCACTCGCCCGGAAGAACATCTCTGAATGGACTTGTTCCCGTAGGTTTAAGCTTGAGCGCACGCGCCAGCATGACGGAAAAGGCCGCTCGAGACGTCGCTGTATCAGGCTCAAATTTGCCTTCGCTAACACCGTTGATGATACCTTGAGAAGCAAGCGCATGAATCGTCTCATATGCCCAATGCTCTACAGGCACATCCGAAAAGCCCTTTTTTACAGCCAGCGCACTCAGGGATGTATCCGTGCCCCGGTATGCGCTCTCAGCTTGGGCAGCTTGAGCCGCATACGGCGAACTGACAAAAGCAATCATTATGCTGATTAGCAATAGAATGCTCGCAATGCTTGTCCTTGTCCACTGGTGATGCTTGATGATTCCGTTGCTAATATACAGCTTCCTGTTATCATTCATTCATAATCTGCCTCCGTTCTCATTGTCCTATGCCGCCTTGATGCCTTATGGTTCTCATTAGCTCTACGAAGTCACATGTCTCACGATTTTGTCACGATGTCTCTATTGTTACCAACAAACAGGACATTAGTTTCGCACAGCGGAATAAACCAGTCGATCGGTCTGCTTCAAAGCAGCAATATTCGCTGCTCCAATGCCGAACATTGCAATCTTGAGCTCGAGCTCCAAGCGATCCATCAGTTGCAGCAAAGTACCCTCGTCCTTCGCCGCAGCGGAAAGCAGTGCTTTGCCATAGCCAACAAAGTCTGCGCCAAGGGCGATTGCTTTCGCCGCCTCCAGGCCATTCTGAATGCCTCCGCTGCCAATGACCACAGCATGCGGAGGCAGTTGCTCACGTACTTCTTGAATGCATGCTGCTGTCGGCACACCCCATTCTGCAAATACCTCGGCCGCTTGCTGTCGCATCGGATCACGCAATCTGAATTTCTCCACCTGACTCCAAGAAGTGCCGCCCGCACCCGCCACGTCAATAAAGCTAACTCCCGCATTCCACAATCTTTCTGCGGTATCTCCTGTGATGCCCCAGCCTACTTCCTTTACGCCAACCGGAACGTCCAATTCACGACACAGCGTCCCAATCTTTTTCAGCAGACCAGCAAAATTGCCATCGCCCTCTGGTTGAATGACTTCCTGCAATGTGTTCAAATGCAAAATCAGTGCATCTGCACCGGTTAGTGCAACCGCTCGACGACATTGCTCACTGCCATACCCGTAATTCAACTGCACTGCACCAATATTTGCTAGTAGAGGAATCGTTGGCGCCCATTCCCTTACCGCATATGTATAGGCAAGCGCCTCATTCTCCACCGCAGCACGGGCAGAGCCAAGCCCCATTGCCCAGCCATTGCGCTCCGCTACCATTGCAAGTGTGCGATTAATTCGCAGTGCAGCTTCCGTCCCTCCCGTCATAGAGCTAATTAAGTATGGCACACGCAACGCTTTGCCCAGCCATTGCGTGGACAAATCAATCTCATCAAAATTAAGCTCAGGCAAAGCCTGATGCCGAAAACGATACTGCTCAAAACCGGTACTTACCTTTTTTCCGTCCACATCCTTATGCAGGCAGATGTCAATATGCTCAGACTTTCTTTTTTCAGTTTCTACTGATAGAAACGTCTTTGTATTCTTCGATCCATTCGTCATACGCTTTCCCTCCATTCCCTCATACATTGATCCCGTTATCTAAATGAGCTGCCAACGATCCTTGCTATTTCCCCTCATTATACCGAGTGGAACCATGAAACAAAAGCTAAGGCAGCTTAGTGGATGCCAGATCGATGTTATGTTGCTTAGCGAATGCGACAACTTCATCATAGGTTGGCATAGCCGGAATTGCACCTGCTCGTAAAGTTACGTAAGCACTCGTACAAATGGCGAATGGGAGCCAACGCTTTAATCGCATCGCAGTGTCAACTGCCAATTCTTCGGGTGGCTGGCCCAGACGATGAGTCCCATCAACCTGCAGCCCATACAATAGTGCGCCTATG
>ENA-OOPH01000015-OOPH01000015.1-human-oral-metagenome-genome-assembly--contig:-NODE-15-length-14380-cov-2.264155_pt1 | contig 14380 bp, 16 predicted proteins | sample MGYA00245298_ERZ501138 | MGnify/ENA primary metagenome ERZ501138 (study PRJEB25959, sample SAMN05335036) | human oral metagenome | host: human-associated | place: USA: California | collected 2014-05-03... | reverse complement strand
GGTGCTCATTCCTCTAGAGGAAGAAATACAGTTAGTGAAGGCTTATTTAGCAATAGAACAGATGCGTTTTGAAGAAAGGCTGAATGTTGAGTATCATATTGATGAAACAATTCAAACCTTCATTCCAGCTATGACACTGCAGCCGTTAGTGGAAAATGCCGTTCGTCATGGGATAACTAAAAATATAAAAGGTGGCACGCTTCGCCTTACGGTCGAGCGGGAGCAGCGACATATTAAAATTACTATAGAGGATGACGGTGTCGGAATACCATTGGAAAAGCAGCAACAATTATTGCGTGGCCGCAGTGAGCGATTGGGCTTTATAAACCCGATTAAAAAGCTGTCCCTTATGAAGGGGGCCCGCTTTCAACTGAACAGTGAAGTGGGTAGGGGGACAACGATCATCATTCATATGTTCGAGGTGAAGGAGAAAGACGACAGGCAATTGTTTTAACGTCATTTAAATTGGAGGAGGAGCATGAGGAAAGTGTTCTTTATATTATTGGCAGCGATTGTATTTTGCTTTGCAGCGCCATAACGAATGTCCGCCAATGAATTCGGGCAAGACCAAGAGGAGTATATCCAGTAACCGCAGCACAATATTTTACATTCGTTCTGCGTGCACTCGGTTATAATGACGGCGAGGGGGATTTCACATGGGAGCAAGCAGTGAGGAAAGCAGAGCAGCTTGGCATGAAAGAAGTTTTTGCATATACTGATTCATCTCAAAAGCTGTTGCTACTACTAACCCGAGTGGTGCTGGCTGGACGTTGATGTCCTTAATCGATGACCAGAATCGAATCGTTGCTTATACCTACTACACGAATAAGCAGTCTAGGCAATGGTACCAGGAAGAAGCGAAGGATTGATCGTTTCTTATGCGCATACAGAATTATTATGCAGATCGCGAGGGAACACGATTGAATTATGAAGTGATGGCAGAAGTGGTAATCAATTTCCGCAAGACGGGTACATTAGCAAAGGATTGGGGAGAAGGGATCGATTGATATTAAAAAATGCGGTGTAATCTGAGCGTAGAAATAGCTGAGCTCATGCTCCATAGCGTCCTGTGCTGATTTCTTCATCAATAATAAAGACTCGATTCGCATCTCTAATTCCTTCAAATTCACGGGCTTTTGTATGTAATCATTCGCGCCTAATTGGAAGGAGGCCACTAAATCAGACAACTGTCCTGCAGCTGTTAATATAATAACAGGCAATTCTACCAGGTCTTGCTCCTGTCTAATCGTTTTGCAAACCTCATATCCCGTCATATGGGGCATCATTAAATCTAAAATTAATAAATCCACTGTTTCCGCTTCGATGATATCTAGCGCCTCCTGCCCGCTGCCTACCGCTATCACACTATAATCAAGCGAACGAAGCATATTAATGAGCACCTTCAAGTTAGCAGGCTCATCATCCACAACTAATATCGTATGCGGATTTGATCCTCTCACTCTTGTAGGCAGGATAACCTGTGTCTGCTTCGGCTCCGAAACATTTACTGAAGAAAACGAGGCTCGTTCATTTGCTTCATGATTGTTTATTTCATAGTGCTCCAGCAATTGCTGCTCCGTAGCGAGTGGAATCGTGAAAGTAAAACGTGAACCTTTCCCCATTTCAGACGTCACCCAAATGCGTCCGCCTGCGCTCTCCACAATTTTCTTTGTAATGCTTAAGCCTAAGCCGAGCCCTGCCGATTCCCTAATTCGGCTGCTCTCCACTTGATAAAAGGTTCTAAATATGAGCTCCTGGTATTCTGCCGCAATGCCCGGGCCGGTATCCTCAACTGATACTTGTATCTGTTCCTCTACAATTTGTGCGGAGATCGTAATCGTTCCCTGTTTGGTAAACTTAATTTGCATTATAGATCAGATTGAAAAAGACTTGCTTTAGCTTCTGCTCATCGGTGTAAACAAGCGGCAAATCGGCTGGAATCGCATTGACCAATTGAACGGACTGAATCGGCGGCATCACATAGGCAATCTCATTAAGCACCTCTTCAATAATTCGAATGTCGATCGGTCGGGGTATTATCAACATCTCGCCTTGCTTTATTTTCGAAATAAACAAAAGCTCCTTAACCAATCCCGCCAACCTTCTGCTAACCGAATGGATCAAAATAACACTTTCCTGCTGTTGCTTTCTTAAAGGCCCCTCTGCACCTTCCAATAGTGATTGTGAAAGATTCATAATGCCATGTAATGGCGTGCCAAGCTCATGAGAGGTTTTGACTAAAAACTCGTCCTTCATGCGGTCAAATTCGAGCAATTCATTGGACATTTCTTCGACTTTATTGTAAGCCTGCTGAGAACGATGACTCATTAACAGCGCCAAGCTTAGTACCATAATTAAAAACAAAAGAAGCGTTGGCATTTCGGTGCTTACTTCGAACAGCATAACAAAGTGCCAGCAGAAAACCGTAATTAGCAAAGGTATGAATAACTACCAGAACATAACCGGATTCATCCGTCTTTTGCTTATAAGCCTTTAGCAACATAACTACAATATACACAAAGCCAATGGCGGTAGTGCCCGAAACGATAAGCTGAATCAGCGGAAACGGAACAGCGTCCATTAAATCCGTCGTTGTGGCTAGCACACTCCAAATACACATGACAAAAGCTTGAACCGCTAGCGTGACACTTAATATGGTAACGATTCTTTTGCTAGCAGACATATTGAAGAAATGATATACAAACAATAGAAAAAACAAGACAAAAAGTGTAAGTGCAGTACCTTGTATACCGACTTGTGAAATCGGACTTAGTTGCGGAAACAACAAATATATCCATCGTTCATTTATAGTTGATATATGGATCGCTTGCGCTAAGCTGAATAAGCTAAAATACAACTCATAGCGAAATCTCCGTTTATGCTGTAAGTATGCCGTAAAATATATAAACGCAAACAGCAAATAACCAGAAATAAGAAAGCCTTCAATGAATCTTTCACGGCTTTGTTTTGCCAATATATGATCGGCTGAACCGAAATAGAGTGAGCTGACAATGCCGCCTACTGCATAGTCATGGTTGGCCACTAGTATGACAAGCTCCACTTGTTTGTTTTTACTATTTTCCAGCACGACATACTTTTTGTAATCAAAGCGATATTCTTCCGTACTTTTGGAAGGGACACCTGCGGAGCCTAGCTCCTCTCCGTTAATAAACACTTTATTCGCATTTCGAATGGTGTTCAGCTTTACTCCGTAACGATCATCCTCTGGAACATGAATAAGCAAGCGATATGTACCCGTCCCATAAGGGGTGGCATGTCCTTGCATATAACGATCCCATGCCGCAGGCACCGAAATCGTTTGGCGTTTATTGCTATACGGTTCGAAGACGTCCTCGTCTGGACTAGGCACGATCAGTTCACCTGGGTAGAAGTCCCATTCCCCATCAAGCGCCACAACTTTCTCGTCCTGTCGATCCCAATGCTGCAATGAAAGAACACCATTGTCTGCCACGTATGCATTGGATTCAAATACACGAAAAGCATCAAGGACAAAATAAGTAATCATGAGAGTGATAGCAGCCATGATCAGGGTGAGCATCTTTCTATTTTTCACGCAACCCATTCCTTTCGCCAAAGAGGGTCTCACCTGGCATGGTAAACATCAATACGCTAGCATCGACATCGTATCGACCCATTAAAGCTCTATTGTCCCCAAGCATTTCGACCTTACATTGTTTTTATTGTATCGCATTTCAGAACACTTTTGTGCTTGAACATCGAGTACGGCGAAAATTCCAGGACTTTTATGAAAAGATACAAGTAAAAAAGGCCTATATAAATAAGCCCTTTTATCTATTCGATATTGTCTGGCATTTCCCTGCTCTGACAATGCAGTTGTCCAGAATATTAATGGAAAACGAAGCCCAGCGGTCAAAAGCCCAATCTAACAGTGGAAGCTTTTCTACGTAATGGGTTTTGCTGTTAATTAAAAGGAAAGAGAACTGGCAATACAAGCACCATTACGATCCCCATGATCAATTGCAATGGTAAACCAACCTTAATGTAATCTACAAACGTATATCTGCCTGCCGACATGACCAGCGCGTTTGGCGGAGTTGAAAACGGGGAAGCAAAGCACATGCTGGCACCAACGGCCACAGCGAACAACAATGGATATGGGCTGATATCTAGCTGAACTGCCACGCTAAGTGTGATCGGAGCAAGCAGCAGTGTGCAGGCCGAATTGCTAATAAACAAGGTCAGAAGGGAGGTAGTGAAGTAAATACCCGCTAGCAATGCCAGTGGTCCGCTGCTCCCAAACGATTGAACCAGCCCGCTGGCTAGCATTTCCGCTGCTCCCGTTTTCTCGATGGCAATCGACACCGGAAACATGGCACCAATCAGCACCACACTTTCCCAGTTCACACTTTTGTACGCATCCTCCATCCCGCGAACACAACCAAGTGCCACCATTAGGATAGCCGCAATCATAATAGCTGCAACTGCGGGAACCCAATCAGTTACCAGCAGCAAAACCATCAACAATAACACCCCTGCCGAGATCGGCGCCTTCGAGTCCATCGTCACTTTGTCCGCTTCCTTTAGCGGCTGGCCTGTCACGATTACATCTTGTTGATCTTCGGCAAGCAATTTGATATCATCCCAGGAGCCTTGCACCAGTAATGCGTCGCTAAATCGCATCTTCTCATCTTTTAAATTGTGGAAGATCCTTTGATCACGCCGCTGAATCGCTAAAATATTCACCCGGTACTTTTCCCGAAAACCCGACTGTTTGACGTACTTGCCGATCAGCCGGGAATGTGGTGTCAGCATTACTTCGGCAATCCCAACTTCGGGAGTTACATACTCCTCTTCCTCTGTCGGTGCGAGCCGTTCTGGCGCATGTGATTCCATAAACCGTAATCCATAGCTGTCGACAAAAGTCTGCACGATTTCAAACGGACCATTTACGTACATGATGTCTCCAGCTTGAACTACTGAGTTCGGCCCGGCAATTTCTTGATTAATCGTTTTAAAAAACTGATTTTTTACCGACATTTTCCGGCGGATTTCCAACACACTCAAGCCAAAGCGGAATGGGATATCCAATTGCAGCAATGTTTGATTACAGAGCGGAGATGCATCCGTAATTTGGATACGAAACAAATTTTGCGACAACTGATACTTGTGAGCCAATTCCTGTAAAAATTGATATTCTCCCTGTATCCCTTTCCCGCTCCGATGCTTCGGCAAAAAACGCCGCAAAAATAACAGTGAGACTACACCCACGGCAATACAGACAACCCCGATTGGCGCAAACACAAAAAAGGACAGCTTCTCATATCCGGCAGACGTGAGCGTATCCTGAATAATCAAATTGGGTGGAGTTCCGATTAACGTCAGCATACCGCCCATACTGCTGGCAAAAGCGAGCGGCATCAACAGTCTTCCCGGATGGATATTGGCGCTGGCGGACAGACTTACCACGATAGGCAAAAGCATAGCCACCGTGCCCGTATTGCTTACAAATGCACCAATCACTGCTGTTACCAGCATCACCATCAATAGTAAACGAGTTTCGTTCGTCCCCGCAATTTGCAGTATTTTCCGGCTGGCCATTTTCGCTAATCCCGTTTGTAAAATACCTTGCCCCACCACGAACAAACCAACCATCATGACGACAACTGAATTTGAAAACCCGGACAATCCTTCGGAAGGGGTTAAAATATTACATAACATCAAGACTAGCAATGCACAAAGAGCCACCAAATCAGACCGCACCTTGCCCGAAATAAAAAAGATTGACGACACTGCTAGTACCGACAATGTAATCACCATCGGTCCATCCATCCCATTCCACTCCTATTCGTATGACTGAAAGAAAAACACCCCCATGTGACATGTGAGTGCCCCTGTGTTCCTCCGTATTTCAACGATCATTTTTTCTCATTGTTAACACATCTATTCCTTTTTTTCGATTAATTCAGTAAGCGAGCAATAAAAACAATTGCTTTGCCAACCGGTCAGGACTATCGCTCTAAACGATAAAAGCGTGCCGCATTACCTCCGAAAACGAGCTTATGCTCTAATTCACCCCACTGCTCGGGCAACAATCTCTCAAGCAAATGAATGACTTCCGAATAATCTGCAGATAAGAGACAGACAGGCCAATCACTACCAAACATGACGCGCGATGAACCAAATATATCAAGGACGTGACTAACAAAAGGGACAAAGTCTTCAATATTCCAGCGTCCATGAACCGCCTCAGTCACCATACCCGACAGCTTGCAATACACGTTTGAATGATTGGCCAGCCTAGCAAGGTCCGAACGCCAAGGTTCTAGCTCTCCCTTTGCAATACAAGGCTTGGCTATATGATTAACTACCGTATGCAGATTAGGTATCCGTTCCAGCATAACTATAATAGAATGAAGATGACGCGGTTGGATCAAAAGATCCAGGGGAATCGATGCAGCTGCAACTCGTTCTAAGGATCGCAGCACTTGTGGACGCAGTATATACGACGTATCCCCTAAATCCTGAAGCATAGGCCGCAAACCAATAAAGTAAGGATTAGAACACAAGCGAGCAAATTCAGAGCTAAATTGATCCGATTCCAAATCGATCCAGCCTACAACCCCTGCTAATGTGTCTTCCTCTTCACACAATCGCAATAAAAACGAGGTCTCCTCCATTGTCGGTGCAGCCTGTATAACAACCGTTCTCTTGATCTGATGTCGGGAAAGGAGCGGTCTCAGCTGCAATGGCATAAAATCACGATACAGCACGTCCTGATCAGGTGTCAACCAGCCATAATCACCTCGCTCCACCTGCCAATAATGCTGGTGTGCATCGATTTTCACTGCGATTTCCCTCCCTCTTCACTAGTGTAAATCATTCGAGATCAAGCGATACCCTTTAATAGGAAAGATTAGCTTTGGCAAACCATTTGGCAATCCTATTCGAGTACAATCATTTGATGGCATTCCAGCTTCGGAACCGTATACAAAAGGAGATCCCCCTTAGTTTCGAAGGTTAGTTCCTCCATTTGGGGAACCAAATATACTTTAGATATGTTTTTTGACGGCACGTTAACTGCAACGTTAATATCATATAACGGCACAATATCCTCGATCACCTCGACCCCATTGCCTCTCTTTACTGGAGCCGCATAAAGAAGATGATGAATATAGCGATCCTGATCCTTCTGGTAAGTTACCGTAGCAGTACCTTGCGAAGGAAGATTCGAATGGAAGGTCTTCGCATCCCCCAGCAAGCGATCTAGAGCAAAGTGAACCATTTCCTTTAAAATAAGACTTCCTTTAGTCGCATAATCCTCAAATACGCGCCAAGCGATATAAACGCCATTCTTACTTTCTACCATGCCTGGTCCTCCGCTGCGCGAAGAGGATGGGGTGTGCTGATGGGAGCAAAAGGTAAATACGTCTCGGTTGAAATAAGGATCTTCGCGATAACCCCATTCCTGTCCTCCGTCCAGCTCAATACGCTGTCCCTGGGAATATTTGGATAAAAGCAGCCCCGCCCCAGTTTTTTAGAGGAAAGGAAGGACGGAAGTAATCCGGACAATATGGATTAAGCTCCAGCCACCTCACACCTAGATCCAAAGCAAATCCATCCCCCGAAATATCCATGCCGGATGAGCCTGTTGCTAGCAGTTTCCCACCATTACTGCAATAATCATTTATCCTCCGTCGAAGTTCTGCATCCACAGAAACCCCATCAGGAAGAATTAACACCTTATAGGGAGTGAAATCAGCGTCCAGATCAATGATATTAAATAAGTATTGTCCCTCTATAAGCATACGTGATGCCCCATTATCGGAAACTGATTCCCTTGTCGTCTCCTTTTTGCCCAGCAGACCAGCATTTTCAACAGCTTGTAAGGAGAGCAGTGCGATATCCGCAATCGCCGTTGTATTCCGGCACCAGGGCTCCTTCTCCTCGACCTCTCGATAAGCTTTGCCGATCAGCTCATACGTCGCCGTATCCATAGCCCCATCTGGAGGCAACTGGTCTCCAATGGAGCAGCGCGCACCATGAGCCAGACTTAACGCTGTCTCATAGCGAAGGGCGTTCGGATGCTTATAGCCCCCAAATTCCCCCCACGTCGTATGGAACTTCCCTGTCATACCAAGATAATCCATCCCTAACGTAGCAGCATAGCGTGCAGACAATGGAAAGTGATCGTAGCCCCAGCCCCCAGTGGGCAAGGATTCGAGTTCCTGATGAGAGTTAGCATGAGCTAGATCTCGACGTCCCCGGGTGATGTGTCCCGAATTATGGAAGAGAGGATGCCCTGGCTTAATCGAATCGATCACCTTTCGCATTGTGACGGTGTAGTTTTTATAGGTTTGTTTGCCAAGCTCCCTAACCGCAATAGGATCTCGCGGATCCTGCCCCGCCTCACGCAGCGAAGCAACACAATACTGGCAGTAGCACATTCTTTCCCCTACGATATCGAGAAAAATACCATCTCCATCATACTTTTGGACCACTTCCTTGACTTGGTTAACCAAATGATTCAAATAAGGCGTGTTCATACAAAATTGGTGATAGCCCGGCTCGAGAAAGCTCTGTCCTGATTGATGATCTTCCACATTTCTTATCAGCCATCCTGGATACTTACGTGCCCACTTCTCATCAAAGCCTGCCGATAAATAAACTGGAGTCCTTACATCGATCTCATGCGCAGCTTCGATCATAGCCCCTAATAAATCGAAGGACAGTCCTGGGTGAAGCTCATTATATTCGGATGGGAAATACGACCAACCATGATGACACTTCGCAAAGATGGTGATAGAGTCTACATGACCTTTCCTCAGCATTTCCTGGAATTGCAATTTGGAAAACCGATTTCCGATCGTTTCGATCGCTTCAGATGTGTGGAAATCCAGATGCACCTGTCTGTACCGCATTCCTCTTCATCCTCTCATTAACGATTATCGTGCCATATGATCCTCAGGCTGAGCTGCCTTTACCGTAAGTCCCCCATCAACCATAAGCAGGTGTCCATTGACCTGCATGGATTCCTCAGAGGCCAGAAAAACAACAGCGTCCCCGATTTGTTTGGCCGTTCCTAGCCTTTTCATCGGATTAGCTTCAATCTCTTTAGCCCGGATATGCTCATCCGCCAAATAATCCGTGCACATATCCGTATCTACTGTGCTTGGACCTACTGCATTCACGTTAATATGATATTTGCCAAGCTCAATCGCCATGCTTTTTGTGAGCATATGAGCAGCAGCCTTTGAAGACTGATAATGCGAAATGACCGGGCTGGTCACCATAAGGCTGGCGGTCGACAATACGTTTATTATTTTCCCATATTGGTTATCTATCATCGTTTTCGCTGCTCGCTGAGAGCAAAGGAAGATCGACTTTACATTCGTGTTGTAAGTACGATCCCATGTTTCCTCCTGCAGATGCATGAACGATTCAAAGGGGGCGATTCCTGCATTATTGACAACGATTTCAACACTCCCAAGGGTATGCTCAATCTGTGCGAACATAGCCTCTACCTGCTCCTTCACTCCGACATCCGCCTGCACGACGAGTGCCTGCACCCCGAATGATCTTCTTACTAGGCTAGCAACGGACTCGGCCTTGGCTCGACTGCTGGGCGAAGTGTAGTTGATGCACACGTGGGCCCCTTCCTCTGCAAGCCTGATCGCAATCGCCTCGCCAATTCCGCGACTCGCACCTGTAACGAGCGCAATTCGATTGTTCAATCTTTTCATGGTAGTGCCTCATTTCATATTCATAATCATTATAGGCTCGGTCCAATTCGGTTAATACTAAACTCCTGATGCCCCAATATTTCTGCCTTAGTCAGACGGCCATTTGCTACCTCAACAATCTCCTGCCAAATGACTTCACCTGCCTGCTCAACACTAGCTGTTCCCTTCAACATTGCACTGACATCGACATCCATATTATCGTGCATTCGTTCAAACATGACCGAATTTCCCGTAATTTTGATGACTGGAACGATCGCAGACCCTGTCGGCGTACCCCTTCCAGTTGTAAAGCACACTAGCTGTACTCCGCTGGCCGCCATCCCTGAAACACATTCGATATCATTGCCAGGGGAGTCCATAAAATATAGTCCCTTTCCCGGAATGGCTTCCGCATATTCAAACGCCCCCTCAATCGGAGCCGTGCCACACTTACTGATGCAACCAAGCGATTTTTCCTCAATTGTTGTCAGCCCTCCTGCAATATTGCCCGGACTTGGATTTCCTCCTCTCATATCTGCCCCCATGCGCTCGACCTCTCTTTCAAAGCGGTCCACATAGTAAAGCAGTTTTTTCGCGACATCCGGTGTTGAGCAGCGAGCAGTCAAAATATGCTCCGCACCGATAATCTCAGTCGTCTCGCTGATGACCACCGTCCCGCCATGCTGTATCAGCTGATCAGAAGCAGCACCAAGCGCTGGGTTGGAGGCCATTCCAGATGTCGCATCCGATCCTCCACACTTCACCCCGATTGCCAGCTCGCTGACTGGTCTTTGACTCACCTGCATCTGATCCAGTTCTGCCCTCATCCTGCGCACTAGTTCTGTCCCCAACTGAATTGCCTTGACTGAGCCTCCAACCTCTTGAATATCTATCGTTTCTACCCGCTTTCCCGTCTTACGGATTTCTGCGGCAAGCTCCTGAGGGTTGATGACTTCGCAGCCTAGACTAATAATGAGCACTGCACCTACATTGGGATTTTTCCCTGTCCCCGCTAATGTATCAAAGGTTCGATCCTTGTCGGAGCCAATCTGACTGCACCCATGCTGATGGGGAATGGCCACCGTATCAGAAACCATCTGCATGATCCGATTACAAACTTGGTTTGCACAAATAACCGTTGGAATGATCAACAAATGATTCCGTATTCCAAAATTGCCCGTTTTCACGAATGTACCCACTAATTTGAACCGATGTATCCATTATATTCTCCCCTCTACTGCGGCTTGATCTCCCCGTCCCCGAATGCCCTCTACGTTATGGACATGGACATGTTCCCCCAGACGAATAGCTTGTGTGACCCGACCAATAACTTCCCCATATTTCCGGACTAACTCACCCTTAGCTATATTAACCAAAGCAAGCTTATGTCCAAAGGCAATATCTTCGAGGACTTGAAGTCTAGCCGTCGTACCACCCAATCGATACATAATATTTTCTCCACTTCTAATATCCCGCAAAGCTGTTGCCACATGATCCGAGCGCTCCATGACTAGCGCATCTGCTTCTCCCGCAATTGACTCTTCCTCGATCTGTTCCACGATGATATTCCCCCCTTAAAAATTAAGGTTACCGATAACTCCAAATTAAACAGGAAGCCTACTTGCTGTCAATCCTTATATTAGATAAAATACAAGTATCTGCGCGAGAAAAACGTCTGACAATGCTGAAGCCCGCGCTCTAACGGAAATATATGCGCCTAATATGTCACTATAGAGGCGGTTGTTTCCGTTAAACATTCTACCCACCTGCCTGCTCATCCACAGTGAAAGGGATGAGGGGATGAATGAAATATTAGAATATAACTGTTGAAAACTTATACTTTTAATATTCTGAGAAAAACGTCTGACATCGTCTCTACAAGACGCAAATAGCTTGTGAAAGGTCATGTGATTGCTATCGTTACTATATATGATATTGCCAAAAAGGCGAATTGTTCGGCGATGACAGTATCCAGGGTCATCAATAACACAGGACGCATTAGTGAAAAAACGCGCAATCGAGTTCTGGCTATTATAAAAGAATTAAATTACGTCCCGAATACGATGGCACGCAGTCTTGTGCTCCAAGAAACAAAAGTGTTATCCCTATTGATTACTGATATTACGAATCCGTTCTTCACCTCTTTAGCAAGAGGAGCAGAGGATATCGCGCAGCTTATGGGCTATCGCCTGCTGCTGGCTAACAGTGATGAAAAAGTCGATAAAGAAAAGGATTACATTGATACCGTTCTTTCAGCTCGCGTCGACGGGGGTGCTCTATGCCCCATCAGGCGACGAATCCCTCATTCATCTACAAAGATTACGAACACATCATATTCCATTCGTACTCGTGGATCGTGAAGTTCCCGGCATGTCTTGTGATCTTGTTCTGGGCGATAACAAATCGAGTGCTCGACAGCTCACGAGTCATCTGATCGAGCTCGGCCATCGGCAAATCGCCTTTATCAATGGAAAGCCGAATGTCTCGACTGCTCGGGAGCGTAAGGCAGGTTATGTAGAGGCTCTAAATATCAATGGGCTGGAAATTGCCGAGGAGATGATGTTCGAGGTAGGTTATACGAAATTCCATGCCGGACAAATCATTGATCAGTTGATGCAGCTGCCTGCTCCTCCCACTGCCTTATTTGCAGCGAACAACTTTTTGGCATTAGAAGCCATGCGCTCCCTAGTTGAGAAAGGATATCGGGTGCCGGAAGATATTTCTGTTGTTTGTTTCGATGATCTGGAGGCCAACTTTGTTGTCGAGCCCTTTATGACTGTGGCGGCTCAGCCGGCTTATGATTTCGGGGCGAAAGGAACGCAGATATTGATTGATCGAATTCAAGGACGGGCAGGAGAGGATTGGCATACTCTAGTCCTCCCCTCCCAAATCCATTACCGTAAATCGACGCAGACAGTAGGCTAGTGTCCCTACGGCCTGATGGTGGAAACTTATATTTTCCTATCTTTCAAAAAAGGCCTTTAGCTTTTCCATCTGCTCATCATTCAAACTGTTATAGGGTAGTCTTCGCCAGCGTGGTGCTACGCCATGCAATTCCATTGCGCCATGGATTACCGCATCAAAATCCACTCCGAGGCTAGCAACGAAGTTTATAAAAGGAATATCATACGTATTAACAATAGCTGCTGCTTCGTCTATGTTCGCGGCTTGGATGGCAGCCCAGTAGCGGTGCGCGATTTCTGGCTTGAAACGCATGTAGATGGAGAGATAGGAATCCACACCATACGGCATGGCGTCTAGATGATTTTCCTTTCTGCCTCCAGATAGAAATATCCATTTGCCTTTTACCATACTTGCAAGTCGGCGGGCGTATCCCCCGGCGATATCATCTTTGATCGCAACGATGCCATTGTCCTGCTCAAGTAATGTTTGAATGGCGGCGAGAGGAATGCCTACACCTGGGGCAATAGCAGTGACCACCATAACGGGCATGACACGTGATATTTCCGTAAAATGTGTCACAAGCGTCTCTGTTGTACAGGAACCGGCCCAATTCGGCGGCAACGGCATGTACATATCAACACCGAGATCCTTGCAATACCCTGCAAAACGAATCGACTCACCTGTCCACCAATTTCCCGCAGCAACGACCAGCTTACGCCCCGCATTTTGTTCAACCACGACCCTTGTCACTTCAGCAATTTCACTATCTGTCAGAATGCTGTACAAGCTGTCTCCATAAGTAAGTAAAATCGTACCACTATTTGCAGCAATAATAAACTCAACCATGTTACGCAGCGCCTTGTAATCAATATTGCCATCACGGTCGAAAGGTGTTCCTACCGATGCTATGGGCCCTGACAAAAAGTGCCGAAATTTCTCGCGATCCACCATAATTATCATTCTCCCTTTTGATAAATAACTTGTTCTTCCCCGACATTATTAACTATGCATTAGTTCACATATTTCTCACATTATCATAAATAGGTTTTCACGTCCCCACTGTTTACAGCTTAGCCCTTAATCGCGCCTAGCGTAATACCTTCGGTAAAAAATCGTTGGAATAGGATAAACACGACAATCATCGGCACCGAAGCGATGACAGCTCCAGCCATCACTAGGCCGAACTCGGCAACGTATTCACTTTGCAGTCCGGCAATGCCAACCTGTAATGTTTTCATCTTATTCGTGCTGATCGTGAGCAGCTGCCACAAGTAATCGTTCCACGTGCGAATAAACGTAAAAATCGCTACTAATCCGATACCAGGCAATACCAATGGAACAACGACCTTCGAAAAGGTCCGGAGCTCCGAGCATCCGTCAATTTTGGCGGCATCAATCAATTCCCCTGGAATAGTCGACATAAACTGTTTCATTAGAAACACGCCCACCGGCCAAGCGACCATTGGTAAAATAAGCGCCTTATAAGAATCAAACCAACCAAAAGACTTCATCATTTGAAAAAGAGGAATAAGAGACAGCTCCCAAGGAATCATGATCGAGCACATAACTAGCAGAAAGACGATATTTTTCCCTGTAAACTGCTTCTTTGCCAGCGCATATCCCGCTAAAGAACTAGTTATACAAACGAGCACCGTCGTGCTTGCTGATACAAAAAAGCTGTTGAGAAACCACCGTACCGTCTCCGTTTTCTCGAGTAGATGCTTGTAATTGTACAATGTCGCATTCTTCGGCAGCAATTCAGGCGGCATACCTGA
>ENA-OOPH01000014-OOPH01000014.1-human-oral-metagenome-genome-assembly--contig:-NODE-14-length-14441-cov-8.195543_pt1 | contig 14441 bp, 28 predicted proteins | sample MGYA00245298_ERZ501138 | MGnify/ENA primary metagenome ERZ501138 (study PRJEB25959, sample SAMN05335036) | human oral metagenome | host: human-associated | place: USA: California | collected 2014-05-03... | reverse complement strand
TTTTTTGCCTTTACCACTTAGGCCTTTTTGTGCCTTTTTTACCCGTATATGGGTTTACATTGCCTTTCGACGACCAATTATTCCTCTGCGTGCGATCTTTGCTCGTCCTGTGATAGGATTTTACGTAAGCGCCGTTTCTTTTATGGTAGCCGCTCACGCTCTTGCCGTAAGCAAAAGAGCCCATAGGCCCCAGCAAACAAACTGCTAGTATAGCAAACAATATTTTCCTCGCCATCGTTACTCCTTTTTAATAAAAAAGTTTCTAAAAAATTATATCTCAAAAAATAATAGTTATACCTTTATTTTTAAGTATTTTTTAATAAAGGTAATGCTATTATTCACTTATCCAAACAAGGATAGGCGACCCACGCCGAGGTTACGTAACCTAAAGCTACGGGTTAGCGCACTAGGGAAGCGATATTGCCCTAGCCAGACCAGCCCTGATCGCGCGTGTTTTGCCTTTACGGCATATTCAGAGCTTGAAAAATCCACGCAATTTTATATGGCGGTAGCTTAATCGGTAAAGCCGCGGACTCCAAATCCGCAAGATGTCGGTTCGACCCCGACCCGTCCTGCCACCGTATCTTAACGCAAGTCCCGCAAACTCACGCAAGCATTTAATCTCCTTAGGGTAAAAATTGGTTTAACACAACTCGCGGGGCTTGCTTTAGGATACAAAAACCAAAAGGAGAGAAAAATGACGAACGAGGAGCTAGAGCAGGTTTTATCGAGCGTAAAAGCCTTGATAAAGGCGAAAAAAGACTACGAAAAACTAAGCGACAAATACTCAAAAATAGATTTTAGAGAAATGTCGAGATCGCAAAGAGCTAGGGCAAACGAAAGGCTAGGCGACGCGGCATTTGACGTGAAAATCAAAACAGACAATCTGCACGCCGACTTAGTCGATGCAGGGCTGTGCGAGATGAAAGAACGCTACGAGCAAAGAGAACTAGGGCAAAGCGCAGGGCTAGGTCACGTTTACCGCGCAGCGTATTTGCCCAAAATACCGAAAAAATACAAAACTTCAACGGCGGGCTAGTCATCTCTAGCTCTAGAAAGGAAAAGCCGTGCGGCTATTTAGGTTATTTAGGCGGCTAGCGAGTTATTTCCAAAAAGGAAACAACTCAAAACGGCTAATCAAAAATATCAGGTTTTTAAATTTGAAAGGATAAAAAATGACACAAGAAAAAGCCGAAGCAAAGATTAAAGAGTATATGGGGGAGATTTGCGAGCGAACCGATAAAGACGATATTTACGGCGGGCTTGATAGCCTTTTTGAATACGAGGACGACACGGACGTAGTTTTGTGTATTCGTGAGTATTTGAGTGAATATCCGAACGAGCAAGTCGGCGAAATGCTAGAGGAGCTGCTAGCCGACCGACGCAAAATCAAAGAGGAATACAGGGCTAGGGTGACAAAGACGACGGCTCAAATTTTAGAGCCGTTTCGAGTGATAACCGATGAATATGAAAGGATAGCGGGATGAACATCAACTACAAAAAATATCTAAAAAACAAAAACAGACTAAAGACAAAGAGCATCAAAACAATGCGCGAATTTGAAGCTCGCGTAAAATCATTTAGGGGGCAGAGATGACAAATAAAGAGTATCACGCCCGCCCTGAAATCTCAAAGAGCGATCTTGATTTGCTAGCTCGTAGCCCTTATCACTACAAGCACAAAGACGAGTTTGAGCGCAAAGACAGCGCGGCTCTAGTCTTAGGCTCGGCGGCGCATAAGCTGATTTTAGAGCCGAAAGATTTTTTTAACGAGTTTAGCGTAGAACCGGACGTCGATAAGCGCACCAAAGAGGGCAAGGCAATCTACAACGAGTTTTTGGCAAATTTGGGTGATAAAACAGCTATTAGCGGCGAGACTTACGACATAGTCGAGCAAATAGCAAACGCTGTTAATTCTATGCGAGAAACGGCGGTGTTTTTAAGAGACGGGCTAGCCGAGCAAAGTTACTTTAGCGAGATTGACGGCGTTGCGGTTAAATGCCGCCCTGATTTTTTCAATGAAAATTTAGGGCTTTGCATAGATTTAAAGACCACTTCAGACGCTAGCGCGGACGGCTTTGCCCGCTCGGTAGCTAGCTTTAACTACCACGTGCAGGCGGCTTTTTACAGCGATATTTTAAAAAGTCTTGGTAAAACGGTTAATAACTTCCTTTTCATCGCAGTGGAGACAAAAAAGCCCTTTATGGTCGGCTTTTATACTCTTGATGAAGCCGCGATAGAGCAAGGGCGCAAAACCTATCAAGCCCTGCTTGAGCGCTACAAGCTTTGCCTGGCGCTGGGCGAGTGGTGGGGATACGCTAGATTTGAGCCACAAAGCGAGCAGATAGAAGCAGTGCAGACGCTAAGCCTGCCGACGTGGAAGTTTTACGAACAAATAGCATAAATTTGAAAGGATAAAAAAATGAAAGTAAAAGCAAGTTTTAGAGGCATTGAGATAGAAACAGACGTTGAGCCCGTGAATGACGGCTACTTTGATTTAGATTTTGACGGCGAGTATCTAATGGAGTTTTTTTACGACGGTAAAGAATTTGAGCCTACGAAAATGACGGATGGAGAGGGGAAAAGGGGCATGCCTTTTATAGATTTCGAAGTGAGAATTGAAAGGATAGACAAATGAGCAACGACCTAATAACGGCAGAAGTGCAACGGTTTGAATTAGAGCAACGCAAAGCAAAGGCGTTTAGTTTGTCCGCCTTTTTCCCAAGACATTTAATGGGGCAAGGACCAAACGGGGCGCAAATATCGATGGCGAACGCAACTATTGTGTACGACATCGCCTACAGAATGAATTTAAGCCCACTTGAGGTAGCGCAAAGTATTTTCATTATAAAAGGCAAGCCTAGCTTCGAAACAAAATTCTTAGTCGCGCGGCTAAACACGAGCGGACTTTTAAAAGGCAGGCTTAATACGATCGTATCTCAAGACGGGCAAAGCGCATATTGTGAAGCGATAGACGCCCAAACAGGCGCCGTCTTAAGGGGCACTACAATCACTATGGAAATGGCAAAGCGCGAGGGCTGGCTAGGTAAAGATGGCTCAAAATGGCAAACAATGCCGACGCTAATGCTGAAATACCGCGCGCAAAGCTTCTTCATAAATGAGTTTTTCCCCGAAGTCAGGCTAGGACTTCGCACAAAAGAGGAAATGCAGGACATAGTAGAGGTCGAGGAGGTAAGCGACCCAAAAGAGACGTTTAAGCCCGACTCTACTCAAAACCTAAACGAGCTTTTGAGTAATTCGGAAAAACCGAACAGCTCAGTTGGTGCAAAAAACTCACAAACTGACGATGCCGAATACATCGAAGCCGCGCCCGTTGAAGTAGAAATCGACGTTAACGAGGACGTGCTACCACTTGATGCTTTGCAAAGCGAGCTAATGAGCAGAGGCGCGAGCGAAGCCGAAGCCGAAAAACTTTTGGAAAGAGTGTCGCCCGACGAGGCGAAAGCGTATTTGGCCGATCCGAACAGTATCGATGCATTAATGGAAAATTTAAGGAGATAAAATGAATGTAGGATATTTTAAACACAAAACCGTAAAAGACCAAAACGGCGTGGAGCAAAAATTTATAGGCGGGGTGATAAATATTCCGTTTATGCGCCCTATCGAATGTTTGCTAATCGTGACGCCGCCCGAGGAACTAGCGGGGAATCAAAAAGCCCCGATATACAAAATCGCCCTATACAAGCCTAAAGGCTGGGAGGGCTCAAGACAGCTTATAGGCGGGATTTGGAGCGCGGTCAGCAAAGACGGTAAAGTTAATTATTTCAAAGGGCACATTGAAACGCCTTTGGTAGCGGGCGGACGAGTGTATATCGCGCTATTTGAGCCAAAAGAGGATAACGGGCTAATGTTTGAGGTAACTTGGAGCGCGCCTAAATCAAATACTAGCGCATACGTGCCTACGACTAGCGACGAGGACGCAAGCTATTATGCAGACGACGACGCGATGCCTTATTAAGGGCTAGCTATGGGCAAGAACTTCAGCGGCAACACGAACAAGAAGCGATCAAAAAGCGACTTCTACCAGACGCCCTATAACATCACGCGGAGGCTTTTGGAAGTTGAAAAGTTTGAGGGGCGCATACTAGAGCCTGCTTGCGGGGCGGGCGCGATAACGGCGATTTTAAAAGAGGCGGGCTACGAGGATATTACGGCGTATGATTTACTGCTAGACGGCAAAGATTTTCTAACCGAAACGCGCAAATTTGACGCGATTATCACAAATCCGCCGTTTAGCCTCGCCAAAGAGTTTATCCTCAAAGCTTGCGAAGTCGCGCCTAGATTTGCGTTTTTGCTGCCTTTGAGCTACTTGCAGGGGCAAGCGCGGTATAACGAAATTTGGAGCGCGCGCGAGATTTTGGAAAAGGTTTATATTTTCACGCGCTATCCTTTGCTCTCCGCCCATATACGACCCGACGGCAAATACGAAACGGCGATGATGGCTTATGCTTGGTATATTTTCGACACTAGGCACAAAGGCGCTGCGACTATCCATTGGCTAGATAGTAGCGAGGACGTAGCGAGGAGAGGGAAATGACGAATACGGACGATTTAGAGGCAAAACTAAAAGCGGCGCAAGAGGAGATCACGAGGCTACGGCGTAAAAAGGTAGTTTTGCCCTCTCACGCGGCGGAAATATTGCGAAAAGTCAAAGAAAGCGCGCAAGCTGCACTAAACGCAAAGACGATGACGAACAAAGACCGCAGGCTACGCGGCATAATAAGCCGTATCGGCAACCCGTAAAAGGCAAAAATATGACTACCAACGAACTAAAAGACGCCGCTATTTTCGTTATGGCGTATAGTTTTTTAAAGATGGATAGCACTGAGGAATTAGGACTATTCATCAACAAAAAGGCGAGCAAATTTATCGACGAGCTTTTGGCGGCGATGTTTCCGATCGTCCAATACTACCACAAATACAAGAAACGTATCGACATACAAACTGATGCGCTTAGCAACAAAGCCGCCGTTAGAAAAGAAAATTTCGGCACGACAGCGCCCCAGCTAGCCTGCGATTTGCTTTATCTGAGGTTTGCGCCGAACGAACGCAAGGGGCAAAGGCTAGCACCGATACTAGCCGAGTTTTACGCGCTCAATAAGGACAAAATAGCATACATAGCAAACAAAAGCTACGACACGAAGTATCGCAAAGAGGCGGAGGATAGCCAACGCCTAGCGTATTTTTACATCGAGAACATATGATGAAAGAAATAGCGCAAGATTTGCGAGCAATCATCGCAGAGCTAATGGTACTTGAAAAGCGGCTAGATGCGCTAAAGCTAAAGATAGATTTGGCGCACGGGGCAAATAGAGAGCCGTATAAGTCCTGGATAGAGGACGTAAAAGAAATAAAAGAAATTATTGAAAGGATAAGACGATGAACACAGACGAAATGATCGAAGTAATGCAAGCCCACGCTAGAGGCGAGGCGATAGAGGTAAGCGACAAAGGCGCGGATGACTGGAGCGAGATAAAGCACCCGCTTTGGGATTGGAATAGTTTTGAATACCGCGTGAAGCCCGCAAAAAAAGTAACGATTGATAAGAATTTAAACAAGCATTTCATATCTAAGCAGCTAGGCAACATCGCGGAGCTAATAGATACGGAAATTTTCATTTATGAGGGCGAATACATAAGCGTCGATGACGTTCTTTGGTATTGGGAATTTAAGATGTCCGACGGCTGGCACATCAGCCAAACGAGGATGACGAGAGCGCAGGCGCGGGCGTTTGTAGGCGAGACCGTAACAATAGCTCCACTTTATGCGCTGGGCTTTAGGATAAAGGATGAAAAATGAACATAAACGAAATATTAGCCGAGCGCGGGAAAACGCACGGAATATTCAAGGAACACGCAAAGGTCAGCCAAGAGCTGAAAGAGGCTATCAGTTGCCATTTTGACACACACGCCAACAGCTTGTCGCCACAACAACAAGAAGCCCTAGAAATGATTTGCCACAAAATAGCCCGTATAGTCGCGGGCAATCCGAATTTCGTCGATCATTGGCGTGACATCGCAGGATACGCAACGCTAGTGGCAAACGAGCTGGAGGAACAAGATGAAAAAGACTAAATGGCAGGCCGCCTTTGCGCGGCTTTGTAATTATTGCAAGAAACACAACGAAGTCGCGCAAGCCGAAACGAAGCGCCGCGCCAAAATAGCGTGGATAGCGCGCGAGATAGAAAAGCTTGACGATAGCCGGCTAAACCGCATTGTTATTCTCGTCAAACAGATAAAGGAATAGAAATGAAACTATTAACCCAAAAAGAAGCGTCCGTAATGCTAGGGTATAGCCCCAAAAGCGGCATTTTGGCAAAAATGCGAATGGAAAAATACAAGGGCAAGTGGGAATTTACTCCTCGTTATATTGAATTTAACGGTACCATAAGATACCCGCTTGATTGGCTCGAAGCCGACCTAAAAGCTTGGCGAGAGCATAAGCTCAAAGGGGCGTAATTATGCCCCTAGCCCCTCTAAAAACTCACTCCACCACTCTAAAAGCCTTTTATGTTCTCGCGAGTTAAAATCTCTAAAATATGCTTTATCTACTTCGCTGCCTCTAGTATGCAGCAACACTTCATCTATTATCCGTTTTTCAAATTTCCCCCGCTCTACCCCGTCTACAATCTCAACCGCGCGTATAGCAAAGGTCGCTAGCATCGAGCGGAAGCCGTGCGCGTGCAGGTCGTCTATCCCCAAACTTTTAATGGATTTTAATAACGTATTTTCGCTTATTTTCCACCCGCCGCGAGCCGAACAAATACTAGATTTAAAAACTATCCCATCTCCCCCGCTGATTTTCGCCTGTTCCTCTAGGATTTTAACCGCCGCCTTTGGTAAGGGCAAACGAGCATTTATTTTGGTTTTATTGTCGCTCTCCCCAAAATATACAAACCCCTCTTTTAAATCCACCCTATCCCAAGTAAGCTCGCGTATTTGATGCGGCCGCTGTGCCATAATAAGATTAAAAAAGAACAAGTTTTTTATCGTTTCGTTAATGTAGGCGCGCTTTACTATGCCTATTATCTCGCTTAGCCTAGCTTTATCGGTTACCGCTTTGCGCCTAATTACGGGCTTTTTTACGTAAATTTCGTCCATATCCTCTAAAATCTCGTAAATAAAAGCGATGTCTGAAACGGCGTTTTGGCTGCGCGCATATTTTAAAACATCCCTTAGCACCGGCAAGGCTTTTTTTGCGCTCGTTAGATGTGCTTTCTTGGTGGCTTTTATCACGGCATCTTTATTTAGCTCGTTTAAGAATTTATCGCCCAACGGTGCTAATATCCACTTATTGACCCTATTTTTTAGCTTCCTGCGCTTCTGATAAGCCGCCTCACTGCCGTCGCCCTCTATCTTAATATCTAGCCACTCGCCAAAAGCTTCGGTTAGTTTTACTTTCTTGACGCAAACGTTGGCCGTTTTGGCGGTTTTTAGCTCTATTGCTTTTTGTCTAGCCTCAGACAATGTTATATCCGCAAAATTTGCGATCGTAATTAGTTTTTTATCCCGAAATTTGTAAAATCTAGTACCGTTGTCGAAACATACCAAATAAAGACTGCACGTGCTATCTATGCCGTAAACGCTTGATCTGCCTTTGCCCGCATATTTTAGAGCCTTAACCTGCGCCGCATTTAATACCTTTGCCATCGGTTTCCTTTTTGGAATTTGTATGTTGTTATACAATTTGTTGTACACTTTGAAACGGAATTATTATAAATACAAAAGAATTAAAAAGAATTAAAAAAGTAAAAATAAGCCCTATTTTTAGGGCTTATCGGCAAGTAAATACACGCCAAAGAATTAAAAAGAAAACTTGCGGTAGATTATTTCAGGGTAACCATTAAACCCCCTTTAAACCCCCAAAATACGGCACTTTAAGCATATTTGTTATACAGTTTGTTATACACTTGTTGATTTTATTAGGTCTACACCGCCAACGCTCTATTTCTCCAGCCGTTAGCGTAAATTCTAAATTTCGGATTTTTTTCAATCAGGCCGTTGTAGTATTGAAGCTCCGCTCGGTCGAATTCTTTGTCAAATCGCTCCTCGTCGTATCGGTTTATCGCCGCCACCGTTTGATCGCCGACAATCCCGTCATTTACTACGCCTACCAGCTGCTGCGCAACTCTTACGGCGGGTTTTATGCCCACGTTCACGCCGAAAATAAACATCTCATTGGCTTTGATTTGGCTTGAAATTTCGTCAAGCCTCATCCTATCCCAATACGCCTCTTTGTAGAATGCTCGCACCTGCGCGCGCAAATTCTCGCTAGCGTATAACGCTCTGGATATTTTCAGGGTATTTCCGCCAAGAGCCACCGCGCCTAGTATCTCGTCCCAGCCTGCCCAGTGCGGGTGCGCCGTTTGGTAAATACCCATAAACGTCCAACCGCTTTCGGTCGGATTTCTATCTAGCGCGTCCTCCGGCTTAGAGAATTCCAATCGCATCAAAATTTGAAATGCCTCGTTAAAATTTGCCATTTTCTACCCTTTTTAGTTTATTTTTCTCGAAAAATACGCGCTCCTTATGCTCGCCCTTTTTACCGATGTTAAACCCCTCGACGGGGCGGTGGTAGCCCATTACTCGGCTCCATACGGTGCATTTCGTGCGCTTTTCTTGCAAGCTCTCTAATATCTCGCTATTTGTCATCTTCCCGCTCCTCGTGTCTAAAACTCCCGCCGTAGTCCCCGTAGTCGTAGCTATTGCCGTTTAGCCCTTCTATCTTTTTTTCTACGGCTTTATCTATCATCGCGGTAGCCCACTCCGCGCCTCTCCACGCAAAAAACCCGCCGACTGCTAGCGAAAACTTTGGCGCCTGCGTGAAATAAAACGTTGTTTCATACGCTAGCCAGCATACAAACATCGAGCTAGCAGTGCCTACGATTAAATTTACGAGCCTTTGCGCGCCCTTTTTACCGCTATTTGCCATATTGAGCAGTCCGCCGACGAGCCCAACCAAAATCACCCAAAAATAAAGCCCTATCTCCTCTACTACGTCATCCATTTTCTCTCCCTCACTTCGTGACTAGCCACATTAGCAAGAGCGACAAGATGATCTCAACAACGGCTTTTTTGCTTAGCCAAAAATTTTCTAGCTTTAATTACCAGCTCTATCATCTACGCACCCCTTTAAAAGTTCCTCGCAGGTTTTGAAATACTCCATAAGACCCTGCGCGCTTTGCGGGTCGTTCGCCTCGAATTTCGGCTTTTCGGGCATTTTCGCAAGGCACGCAACGGGCGTTCTTACTTCTTGATAGACCGTTTTCGTGATGATTTGCGGCTCTTTGGCGCACCCGCCGAAAAGTAACGCGCAAATAGCTATCGTTACGGCTTTATTTGCCTGCTTCATTTATCAGCTCCTCGTAAAATTTGAGTTTCTTTTCGCACTGCGCGTCTTTGACGGGTATTTCTATCTTTTTAAATTTCGTCACTACGCGCTCCTGCATCTTTACGACGTCGGGCGACTTTACGGCTAGCGCCTTGATTTTCTCGTTTTGAAAATCTATACGCGTATTGCACTCGCCCAAATTTGCCGCCGATACTTGCAAAGCCGCTTCTTTTATCGCTAGCTCTTTTTGCGCCTGAGCTAGCCCCGCTTTTGCTTCTTTGACGTCGCCTCTTAGCCGCCAAATTTCAAGCCCAAGCCCTAGCATTACGCCGGCAAGAGCGCCGATTACGATTAGCCAAAGCTTGTTTGCGATTAGAAAATTCATCACGCCCCCTTTAGCAAATTTATGGCAAGCACGGCGACCAAAATTATTGCCGCGATAATCGCGAATTTCTTTGTCGAGGGTTTCATTCTTTGACCTTTCTCATCGGGTGAAAAGCCCACACGGTTTTAAGCACTTTTTTGTCCTCGTCCTCGGTGTATTCGTGCCAATTTTTGGGATTTGCGCCGGCTATATCCATCAGTTTCCAGCCGACATAGATTCTCGCGTAAAACCGTTTGCACCACCTAATCGTGCGGTAGTAGCCAAAACGCTCCCGTCCGTCTTTGAGGCGGCATTCTACCTTGCACCACGAGCTTACTTTGCCGCCGTTTGACGCGACAGACGGATCTCCGCTAGTTTTGATAGAGGCGGGGTCTATTTGGCTTGTTTTGACACCTAGATATTCCACGCAAAAATAGCCGATGCGGTTTCGCAGTAACCAGCAAAGGCGGGCGAAATAAGTGCGGTTTTTCGGAGGCGGGAAGTGATCCCGTCTCCATCCGCCATCGCCGTTAATCGCTGCGCTTTGCCCGTCGTAGTAGTCGTCCGCATCCTCAAACCAGCGAAAGCAGCGCGGCAGATGATCGTCGCTCTCTTTTGCAAAAAACAATGCTATCGGCACGACGAAAAAGGCCAAAATCTCAAGCGGTATCTCTACCGCTACGTTTTTTGCTACTTGTAGCCATTGTTTTGGGGTTGGTTTCATCGGCTACTCCTTTATCTCGATGACGTTGTCTTGTATGAACTCCGTAACAACAAGGTTTTCGCCGTCAAACGCGTAGTGGGTATTGCCCTCTATCCAGCCCGTTTCAAGATCGACTGGGCAAAATAGCCCCTGTATGCCCATTTTGTTAAAAACCCTTAAATTTGTCTCGCCGCTACCCGCAACAATTGTTGAGACGTTTACGAGCGCTTTTCTTATAGGCACGGTTTTTGCAGCGGCAAGACCATGCGCACTATCGATGTTGTATTTAAGCCCCCCGTCGGCGTAATCGTAAAAGCTACCCCTCGTCACTAGCCCGCCGTAATAGCACCCCTCACTAGGGGCGAATGAGATATTGGGCGTAACAAATTCCCACCTGTCACCTTTTAAAACGCAGACAGAAACAGTGCTGGCGCCGCAAAAGGCTAATATCTCGTTTTCTAGCTTGCAAAAGCCTAGATTCACGGGTGTAGACTTGACTATTTGTTCTTGCCCGCTAGGATATGTTTTGGGAGGCTTTACCAAATTTAGCGTTTTTTCTCTTAGATTTATTAGCCAGATATTGGCGTTTTGCCCGTCCATATACCCGCTACTGTCTTTTGGGTAGGCTATGGCTCTGCTCTCATCTAGCTTTACTATTAGCCAGCCCTTAGCCCCCTCATAAAACTGTTTTTGAGATACGTTTCTTATTCTTACGGCTCGCTGTTTCGTGCTAAAAGTTTTTGGCCTAAACGCAAACTGTTTAGCGTCAGTTTTAAAATACTCTTTCATCTTATTCTCCTTTGTAATTTGCGCCGGTTAGATATTTGGCGGGGATTTTTGTAACGCCGTCCGCAAAAACGATATACGCGTATCCATCCTCGACGTAAGCGCTTAACGGTGCTTCGCCAAGCGGCAATAAAACGCACCTGTTGCCGTTTTCTACATCGAAAATCATATAAAGATATTTGTTGTTGCCACTTTGATAAAAAACTCCACTCGTAGGCGATACACGCTGTAATAAATAAGGCGTGCCGCCCAAAAATCCTAAAACCTCTCCGCAAATACATATAGATTTTACCGTGCCGTCTGCTTTAATAAGCGCGTTTTTAGAGAGCAAAAAATCCTTATAAAAAGGTATATAAGGTACTGAGGTTGGGGATAGAGGAGCACGTGCAGGCAACTCAACGCCCGATATTTCGCTAATGCCAGTATTCGTGATTTTATACGTCTTGTGCGGCGCCTGGTTCTTGTTGACTACTAAAATGTCGTAAAATACATAACGGCCGCCGTCAATACCCGCGACGCTCGTTTTGTAAAGATATTTTAATACTCTGTCGTCGTTGCTAAGCCCGAACACCGCTACGTTATCGCCGTTTAGCAAAAAAAGTACGAATTTGCCGGCGACGCTATCAACTTTATAGCCCATACTTATGTTTACGCCGTCTGGGTTGGTAGCATTTAAAGACGTCGTAGTGCCGTCTTGTTTGTATATGGTGCCGTTTTGTGCTATGGCGGCTATTACTTCGCCTGAGCCGTCTAAAATGGCCGTAATTAGTTCGGTGCTAGAAACGTAATAGTTGTTTTTTATCCTATTGTTCAAATTTGGGTAAGCTGTGTAAAATCCAATGGTGGAGCTTACACCTAACGCCCAGTCTTTAAAAAACCGTGCGAGAGTATTGCTCCCCCGGCCCACGACCGAATGTTCCATATAATCCCACATCGCAAGGTCGCTCTCGTAAGCAGACGGCATAGCTCCGCTCATAGCCGCCGTTCTTATTTCTTTGCTCGCTTGGTCTAGTTTTTGAGTTACGTCCGCGCTCAAAGCTTCGTTTAGTTCGGCTATTTTTTTGCTTGAGTAGGTTTTCGTCTCGCTTTGGGCGGTGTCGTCGATGAACCCGTCTTTTACGATACTCTTCATATCTTGTAGGGCTTGCGTAGCCGTTTGTAGCTCCGCCTTGGTTTGTTCGGCGGCTTGTTCGCTTTGTTTTGCGGCCTGCGCACTACTATGGGCTGCGTCCGCGAATGCTTGCGTCTGTGCCTTGATTTGGGCTGCCGTTTGCGCGCTACTTTGGGCTTCGCTTGCGCTTCTTGCCGCCGCTTCTTTTGCTTCGCTAGCCGTTTGAGCGGAAGTCTGCGCGGACTCTTTTGCGCTTTGAGCCGTAGTGTTTGCGTCCTCGCTTCTTTGCGCGTTTGTCGCCGCTTCGGTGGCTAGAGCGTTTGCTTCAGATACAAAAGTAGGCAACGCGCTCACGAATGCGTCCGCTTCAGTGTTGAACGTTGCAGGTCTTTGCGTGCTTGGCGCAGTAGGTAGCGCCGAAATTTGTTTCGCCATTAGATAACTCCTTCTATGTTTAGATTTAGCTCGCTCGTTTGCGAGTTTGCGATCGTTATACTCGCGTCTTTTGCCGCACCGAATACGCTTAGGCACTCATACCCATCCTCTCTCTCGTCGCCGATGAAAAGGTTTAGCTCGCCCGCGGCTTTTTGCAATGTTTTGTTTACGAAGTCCACCTGCGAGCTAGGCAATACGATTTTAGCCGACACGTATTTAGCGGTCTTGCCTTTTCGCATTTTGGTATTTCCCCAGTCGTCGGTTATCTTTTTCGAGTAGTCGAGATTTGATACTTCGGGCTCCCATAGCGTTTTGCCCAGAAAAACCTTTTTACCGATCACTAGATGCCCGAGATTTGCGCCTTTTTTCGTTCGGCTCTATCTTGATTTTGATTTCTCCGCTGTAGTCTGTGTTGCCCACGCTCCACACGTCGTTGCGATACGAAAAAACTGCCGCCGAAAAAATATTGCCACCAGTTGCTCACTACGTCGCGCACCGTTAGTTCTTTTTCAAATATGACCGCGTCGTTTCTGTCGAGTATGGTTATTTTTCTGCCGTCGGTGTTAAAAAACGCAAACGAATTTACAAAGCCACTCGGGATATTCAGGGTCAAATTTAAGGCCGTCGCGCTTTTGGTTTGAGTATTGACATACTCATCCTCAAACCGCTTTGGGTTTATCGCGCCCATATCTACCCACTCGTCCACCGTCTGCGTCGGGTTTTTCTCGCCTTTGTTGGCTTTGGCGCAAACGTAAATTCTATCCCCAAAAACTCGCTTGTCGTCGGGCAGATAATTTGCCCCTGTCTGCCACGTCGGAGTAGTCTCCGCAGGCGCATTGTTCGCCGTTACTACATATCTTACGCGTTCTACCAGAGTCATTACACGGCCTTTACCAAAAATTCAGTGCCGTTTGTCACGTCTTTTAGTACCATAGTTCCCTCCCTCGTGTTTTTGTTAATTTCTTTCATTAGATACACTCCCTCGCGCATTAGGCTTACTAGTTCGCTATTATCCCCGCCTACTATCTGCACCCTTACCGCGCCGTTTTTGAGCGGTATTACCGCCTCCGCCCCCGCTTCGCCTATTAGAGCTCTCGTCGGACGGGTTACGATACCGCCCTGCGCGTACGGTTTTAGCCCCTGGCGTTTGCTCCACTCTATCCAGTCGTTTTTATTGCTTGACCCGGTGATCGCGGTTGCGGTTTTTATGATTTGCTCGCGGATTTGCGGCAAGCTCAAATTTTCCGTTAGCGCTTTTCGCTTCCACGCATCCAGCCCGCTTTGCTCTACGCTACGGCCTAGCACGTCTTTGTAGATCGCGTTTATGTCGCGGTCTAGTTGCGAGCTTAGCACGGCTCCGTTTGCGGTTACCGCGCCGTTATTTACGTTTGCTATCGCGCCGCTGTAGTTTGGCGCCGCCTTGCCGTTTTGTAGCGCGGCTAACGCTTCTTTTAGGTATCTCACTATCGGGCTATCGCCGCCTAGTAGTAGCTCCATAGCGTTGATTTGGTCGCTCGCGCCTTTTATCAGGGCTTCTTTTTGCGCTTCAAGCGCGCTTAGTTGTGAATTTGAACTACTATTTAGTAGCCCCTCCAGGCGTTTTGATTTGGCGGTTTATGTCGTCAAGGCTAGCCGCGCCCGTTATGCCCTCGATTTCGCTCGCCATTTTTAGGATGGATAGCTTATACTCGG
>ENA-OOPH01000013-OOPH01000013.1-human-oral-metagenome-genome-assembly--contig:-NODE-13-length-15118-cov-8.910880_pt1 | contig 15118 bp, 13 predicted proteins | sample MGYA00245298_ERZ501138 | MGnify/ENA primary metagenome ERZ501138 (study PRJEB25959, sample SAMN05335036) | human oral metagenome | host: human-associated | place: USA: California | collected 2014-05-03... | reverse complement strand
GAATATTTAGTTAAGCTGAATGATGAGGGTTTACTACAGCCCAGTGCAGTTTCCATGCAGAATGGTGATCTGAATACACTATTCGAAACCGGAACTGTTGGAGCATATGGTGGCACACTGGCCATGTGGACTACAGTTGAAAATGCCCAAAATGAAGGCAAAACTAAGGCAGCGTTTGATTTAGCAATGGTACACAATCCCAGCGATGAATCCGTTAAGAATGGTGTTGCAGTTGGCCCTACCGGATTAGCCATCTTTAAACAAGATGATGAATATAAACGTACAATGGTTATTGAATTCGCCAATTTCTTAAACAACACAGAATACCAAAAACAATACGCGATTAATGCAGGCCAATTCCCTGTGAAGAAATCTGCCGGCATCCCGATGGCCGATGATCCAAACTATAAAGTGCTGCAAAAAATCATTGACGAGCGCGGCATTGAAGATATGGGGTTGACCATTCCTAAATATGCCGAAATGCGGGTTCTATTGCAGCCGGAAATACAAGCCGCATTATTGAAGCAAAAGACACCGGCAAAAGCGCTTCAGGATTATGAAGAAGCTGTGAATAAACTTTTGTCGGAGAATTAATTCGTTTCATGGATCAGTTTGCCATTAATAAGGGACTGATGGCGCAATGTCATCGGTCCCTGTTTATGATGAAAGGAGTGTTGAAAATGACACTATTCAGAGAGTTGTACAATGGAAGATGGGGCTATATTTTTCTTTTTCCCGCATATTTCTTTTTTATCATTTTTACATTAGTTCCTTTGATCCAGGGGCTTGGGTTTAGTTTTTACGAAGTAGGATTAAAGGAAAGAAAATTTATCGGTTTTGGTAATTTCATAAAACTCGCTGAGGATCAAGTGTTTTGGAAGGCGCTGATCAATACGGTTCTAATCGTTGCTGGAGGTGTGCCAACAATCGTAATAACTTCTCTCCTCATATCTGCGTTAGTCTTTCCACTTACTCGTTGGATACAGGGCTTTTTCCGAGTTGCCTTTTATTTGCCGGTTGTAGCTAGTGGTGTTGTACTCTCGATGGTCTGGTTGTGGATTCTGCATCCAAGTTATGGATTGCTTAATTACTTAATTGGTCTGATTGGCATGGAACCTATCGCGTGGCTAGGCACGCCTAGCTCTGCACTCATAATGATCATGGTCGTAATGGTTTCCTTCACACTAGGACAACCGATCATTTTGTTTTTAGCTGGATTGGGCAGTATCCCAATCGACTTGTATGAGGCAGCCATGATCGATGGGGCGAATGCTCGTGCTCGCTTCTTCAAAATTACATTACCACTATTAAAGCCAACTACTTTGTTCGTTACCGTTACACAAGTGATCGGAGTGTTCCAGGTATTTGTTGTCGTCCTACTCCTAACTAAGGGTGGACCCGCGAATGGAACGCAGACGATCGTGTATCGGATGTACGAAACAGCGTTTGAATTTTTCACTTTCGGTTATGCTTCAGCGATTGGATTGGTGTTGATTGTGATCATTGGATTTATTTCCTGGATCCAATTCCGCTTCTTCGGTCAGGACACGGAATATTAGGTTGAAGAAGGAGGATACGATGGAAGGAAATAAATTAAGCTTTTCGGAGAAAATGCTGCGTACAATTGGACTTGTCTCGATCTCAATTGTAGCTCTTGCAGCGGTAATGCCGCTTTATTGGATGATTACTGGATCTTTCAAGATTCAGCTATCCGCAATGAGCGTTCCGCCTGAATGGTTTCCTGCAGCACCGACGCTGGACAATTATCGTGATTTATTCAATGACAAACCAACATTCCGTTGGCTATTCAATAGTATTCTAACTGCGGGCAGCATTTCCCTTGGAGCCATTATTACAAGCACAATGGCTGGTTATGCATTCGGGAAGAAACAGTTTATAGGGAAAAATGTACTTTTTTGGTTAATGCTTGGGACAATGATGCTTCCACATCAGGTATTGCTAATTCCTTTGTTTTTAATGATTACGAAACTGAGTTGGATTAATACGTATGCGGGACTAATCGTCCCCTTTCTTACTTACCCGCTTGGAGTCTTTCTGATCAAACAATATATGCAATCGATTCCAAACGAATTGCTCGAGGCCGCTCGAATGGACGGGGCAAGCGAAATCAGAACGTTCACGATGGTTGTCGTACCAATGGCCAAGCCTGCAATCGGAGCTATAGGTATTTTTTCTTTCGTGGCAGGATGGAATGAATATCTTTGGCAGCTTGTTGTTTCGGATAAAGAGCATATGCTGACTTTACCGATTGCCGTATCTCGGTTGTCCCAGGGATTAAACTCTACTAATTTAGGACTAGCCATGGCTGGAGCTACCATTGCCTTCATCCCCATGCTAATCTTCTTTATTGTATTTCAGCGATTTTTCGTCAAAGGTATTTCCGTCGGCGCTCTAAAAGGCTGATGCTGGGCTGCCAATGGATTTTTGATTTATTCATTTTCAATTCTTGGACATTTGATTACGGTATTCACTTGGTGAAATACCGTATTTTTTTCGGAAGGCGCGGTTGAAGTATGGATAACTGCCAAATCCGGTAATGTCCGCTATATGTTCTAGTGTCAACTCCGTAAACTTAATGCGATCACAAGCAATATCCAGACGGTTGTTTAAACAAAAAGATATTATGCTCTCCCCAAAAATCTCTTTGAACAAATGTGAAGCCCGTGATTCACTTAGACCAACATAATTAGCTATATGAGCAATCCTTAGTCCGGGAGATACGAGATGCGCTTCAATGTAGTGTTTCATTCTTTGACCAATAAACTGCTTGCGCAAAGTACGATCGCTGCCATGGTGTTGCAATGCGCGATCCAAATGAAGACATAAAACCCGCAACAAGTAATCCGAAGCTTCTGTCCAATGATCGCGAATTTTCCTCTGTTCTAGCACCAGTTCTTTGAATATATTGATCAGACTTTCATTCAACACAATGCTGGAAGTCTCCGGCCTCGGAACGCTATTCCACCACTGTGTGATCCAGTCCCCCTGGCATTTAACAAGATAATGGCCACTGTTTACTTTTAAAGTCTTCGAGTCGGGTGCAAATGAAAATTGGGAAATTGCACCCGGTGGAAGTAAAAGTAAATCACCGGGGTAAAATATGCGGTCTGTCTGATCAATCTTTCCTTCGCTTTGTCCTTCAACCTGCAAACGAATTAAATAATACTGATGCAGAAATTCAACACCCTGGTAACCTTTAGTATAAAAAACACTATTTGCATAGACAACATCTGCTTTTGACTGTTTATAAAAAGACATGGAATCATCTCCAAGCATAAGTTTAACGCAAGAGACACAAACAAAAAAGGATTGTGAATATCATGTAACGATTCTCATCTACCGAATGCCTTGCTGTTTACGATAATCCGATGGAGAATGACCGACGACTCGTTTAAAGACACGAACAAAATAGCCATAATCCGTATACCCTACCGCCTCAGCTACTTCGAATACTTTTGCAGCCGGATCACCAAGCATTTCACGTGCTTTTTTCATTCGCAGCTCCGTTACATATTCTACGAAGGATTGCTCCATTTCTTCCTTGAATATACGACTCAAATATGGAGGGGACAAACCTATCGCCTTGGAAGCCTCTAATAATGACATGTGTGAGTTTACATAATGAGTATCAATATAATTAAGTGCTTTCATCACTATGTGGTTTTTACGCCAATTCCGGTGGATCATCACTTCGCTCATGATCGTGAGTAAATACTCTCGAATGTTGTCCATATCCTGCAAGACATTCCCCGTGAACTCAATCGGCTGAATTTGTTGCCTAGGTAATTGAGCATCGTAATTTCCCTGAATATTTTCATCTATCATGAAGATCAGCAAGTGAAAAAAATCCTGAACGTCCTCCACCCTAAATTCGACCGTTAGCCATTCGGTGGAAAGGGACGTCCAATCTTCCTCAAATTTCTGCTTATGTGCAAGCCATATGGAGTCTGCTAATTGTTTCACTCGTCCCCTCAAAAACTCCATTTGAATAAAAACTTTAGAAAAATTGGCATCTTTATGTTGTTCTATCTTCTTCCCAATTTGCTGCATTACTCGCTCAAGCTCTTCTGCTTGAACGGGCTTCAATAAATAATCATGAACCCCGTAACGAAGTCCTTCCCGAACATAATCGAATTCATTAAAGCCAGAGAACAAAACAATCTCGAGTTTAGGCAATAGACGCCTTGCCTCCACCACAAGCTGCAACCCATTCATGATTGGCATTTGAATATCTGTAAGCATCACTTGTGGTGAAAATTGCTCCAGCAACTCTAATGCTTCTTTGCCATTCTTTGCCTCGGCTATAACCTGATAGCCAGCAACCTGCTCAATCATTTTACATATATTTTGTCTCATCCAACGTTCGTCTTCCACTACAAGCACATGCATCATTGGCTAACCACCACCTTAACCGCATCAGGCACTAATATACGAACGACAGTACCTTCGCAGTCAGATTTTTCAATCAACAAGCCGTATGGTTCTCCATAGACAAGCCTCAATCGCTTATGAACATTGTATAATCCAATACTTCCCGATTTCAACCACTGATCCTCTTCAATCAGCTTATTTTCAGTCAAACTCTGAAACATTTCGTTAAATTGATTACGAACGACCAAGGACATTCCTCCGCCTTTGTCGATCACACGAATCTCATACCCTTGTTCCGTAAATGAACCTACGACCCCTATATAATCTGGTTCTAGTCCGTAAGCTTGATATCCATGCATGAGCGCATTCTCCACTAACGGTTGAAGCATTAACTTAATACAGGGAATTTGCACTAACTTTTTGTCTTTCTCAATAATGATTTCCGTACGAAGTTCATCATATCGTTCATTCTGAATTTCAAAATAAGTACGGATATATCGAATTTCGTGCCATAAAGAAATCATTTGCGAATCATTATCCATGCTATAACGGAAAATCTCCGCTAAATTCGCCACCATTCTGCTAACAGGTTTGTTTCCCGATAATGACGCCATCGAATGAATCATACCAAGCGTGTTAAATAAAAAATGAGGATTGATTTGCGACTGCAGCGCAATGAGTGTAGATTCCTTCTGCCTTACCTGCATTTCCTTTTCTTTAAGCTTTGAGGTATGCTCCACATAGATCAACCTGCGATATTCATCCATCATTGTATTGAAACTATGATAGAGCATGCCAATTTCATCCTTCGATTTAACTGGTGCCCGAACATTCAAGTTGCCTGATTCAGCACGTCTCATCAATTGTTGAACGAACGAAAGTGATCGGATTAAGTAAAAGGTGAAGCTCCCTAGCAAAAACAACGCAACAACTGCAATACAACCAAAAATGATAAATGCCATTGTTCTTAATTGCGCCAGTTCCGCTGTTAAAACCTTCATAGGCATCTCAAACACAAATGTCCAGTTGGGCTGCTCAGAGGTTTGATAGCTAACCATCATTTTATCCGATCCCTTTCCTCTTGTCGTATAACCATTCCCGCCTTCTAACTCTCGAAGTACGGACGGTTCTGCAACGACACCGATGAATGAGGGATTCGGATGATAAATATATTGGCCACTTGTGTTAAGAATGAAAGCCTCGCCTACACTATTATTCCTTAGCCCACCGATAATTTCCTCTATTTTATTCAATCTCAAGTCAACAATTAATATCCCTTTATGCATAGGTTGAATCGGATCATGTATAACTTTGTAAGCTGTTACTACCGGAATGCCATTAACTCGATTGATCCCTTCAATCGTAAATTCAGCCATCGGTATTTCAAAATCTAGCATTTTTAAATATTCTCGATATCTTTCTTCAATTACAACACTATCGACGCTCGTTAAATACAGATTTTCATTCATAAGTAATGTGAACTTATAAATATCATTGCGGGAGGAGTACAGATTTTTATAAAGATCCCCACGAATTTTTCTTTTGCAATAGAAATTTTCCATAATAATCGTCTTCTTCTAGATGAAGGAAGCTCTGGATGGCTGGATTAAGTAAGAAAGGGACTGCCAAGCGATCCAATTCCAACAAATACGAATGAATCGATCGACTCGCTTGTTCCAAAAGCATTTTGCTATAATATGCTGCGTTATGTTCAATCGTCTGTTCTGTCTTGCTGTACCACAAGTAGCCCAGCAGCAAGAACGGAAAAAATAAGCTGACGATAATAACAAGCGTTAACTTCTGTTTGAGTGAAAAGGTCATCTGTTTTTCGCTCCAGTATGTCGCATAGTGAATTACAATTTCCCTCTATGAAATCATACCATTAATTATCCTTTCACAGCTCCCAGCATAGCACCTTTGACAAAATACTTTTGAATAAATGGATAAACAATTAATATTGGCACAGTTGCGAACAATATTATTCCCGCTTTCATCATCGCAGGCGTCGTGTGCCGCATCGATTCATTAATGTTCTGATTCAATGTTTGCTGCGCCATATCGTTAACGACCATATTCCTTAAAATAATCTGCAGTGGATATAATTTGGGCACGCTGCTAACATAGATCAATGCTTCGAAATAACTGTTCCATAAATAAACGGCGTGGAATAAAGCAATTGTAGCAATAACTGCCTTAGACAGCGGCAAAACGATTTTCAAGTAAATACCTAATTCCGAGCACCCATCGATCTTTGCGGATTCGAAAACTTCCTTAGATACACCTTCAAAAAAGGTTTTCATAATAAATATATAAAATGCACTAAGCGCATTAGGTATCATGAGAGCCCATAGCGTATTTTTCAAACCTAGTGTGGATACAAGCAAGTAGGTCGGTATAAGTGGAGCGGAAAAAATAAAGGTAACGACAATCAACCCTAATACAAATGATCTCCCTTTCATCTGTCTCCGAGATAACGCAAATGAAAGGGATGAGCCAAGATATAGTGTAATCAATGTTCCTACAATCGTTATAAAAACACTGACTCCCATTGATCGCCACATGGAGGACATTCCGAAAATCGTTTCGTATACACTTAAATTGAATCCTTTGGGCCATAACGAAACCTGTTTCGCGTTAACATATAGTGACGAGCTAAAGGAAATAGCTAATAAATTAATGAGAGGTGCAAGCATTGTTAGACTAATAATTAGAAAGAAAAAATTGTTGATCGACTGAAACACACGCTCTGACTTATTAATTACCATTCATATCCCCCCCTTCTAGTAGATGCCCTCTCCAGTCATGCGCTTACTAAGTTGATTCAGACTAATCACCAAAACTAATCCAATTAGTGACTTAAATAGTCCGATCGCCGTAGTAAAACTAAACAATCCCCCCATTAAACCTGCACGATACACGTACGTATCAATGACTTCCCCAACCGAACGTACAAGCGGGTTCAACATTACGAGCAACTGTTCTATATTTGCATCCAGCAGATTACCGATTCTCAGTAAAAAAAGTATGATAATGGCAGGGGCAATAGAGGGAATGGTTATGGACCACATTTGTCTCCAGCGTTTGGCGCCATCAACAACTGCAGCCTCATACAGGTGAGGATTTACATTGCTCATTGCAGCTAAATAAATGATCATTCCCCAGCCTACCTCCTTCCAGATCCCTGAAAGAACAACAATGCTTCGAAAAAATCCTTTATCTGTCATAAAATCCTTAGCATGTATTCCAAACATAGCCGTCAGCTGATTTACTACCCCATCCAGTGATAAAATATTAATGAAAATGCCGCCCACAATGACCCAAGATAGAAAATGGGGTAAATACAGCAACGTTTGAATCGTTCGTTTGTAGGTGCTTAAACGGATCTCATTCAGCAGCAGCGCTAGCAACAACGGTGCTGGAAAGCCAATGATCATTTGGTAGAAGCTCAAAAGGACGGTATTTTTCAAAATGTTCATAAACTCCTCATGCCTAAACATGAAGCTAAAATGTTTCCATCCGACAAACGGGCTTCCTTTGATCCCTTGAAAAATATTAAAATCCTGAAAAGCGATCACATTGCCTAGCAATGGCACATATTTAAAAATAATAAAATACAATATGCCCGGAATGGCAATAAACCATAGCATTACCGAATCATTATTACGCAACAGGCTTAATGATTTCTTCATTAGATCATTCCACCAATCTTTTGCCTGAGCAGATAGGGATATCCCACCATTCTTATACGGATACCCTATCCATCAAGTCTAATTCACACTAATATTTCGCTCATTTACCATAAAACTGTTTATACCATTGCGTCGCTTCCTTGATTGCTTCATCTCCGCCACGATTTCTCCATTCTTTCACAAACTTATCAAATTCATCATCAATGTCCAAATCACTCGTAATCACTTTAGCAAACATATCCATCAATAGCGTGTCGCCGTTTCCAAAGTTAGGCAGCAGTTCTGGGCGTGTTTTAAACGCTTCCAACATAGGCAAATACATCGATTCCGCTTCAATTTTATATTTCTCAGAAATCTCGAAACCACGAAGCAACGGTTCGGCGATCGGACTCAGTTTCACTTGATCATCATTATTCAAGCTATGTCCTGTAAAATTCATATTCACTTGATAAAGCGTATTCTGTGCGTCCTTGGAGTTGTTCTCAGCTGTTGGATCCCACTTAATTTCCCCGTTAATTACTTGATAGTTATAATCCTCAATACCAAATGAATTAAACTTCTTTACTTCTGGATCACTCCAAACATAATCAAAAAATTTAATTACTTTTTCCGGATCCTTCACGTTCGACGGAATAATCCATACGGAATATATGCCGGCATTTGCAAGTCCAATTCCCTGTCCCTTAGGGCCAACTGGCGGCGCTACGATAACGGGATTAGCATCAGGTTGGCCTACGAAGTTTTCGGGTGACCACCAGTTAGCCAGATTATCCACAAAGTGCAGCCAGCTTCCAGCCTTGCCATTCATAATACCAGCCTGCCAATCGGCAAATTGATTCGTAAACGCATTCGGATTGATGTATCCATTCTTATAGAGCTTTCTCCAGAACGCCATCGCATCTTTCATATTCGGTGTAATGACTGACGGTACGAATTCCCCATCCTGCATGACCCACAGGTCCATCGCTACGCCAAATTCATAGAAAAATGCCGTACTGCTGCTGAAGTTCTCCCTAACCATAAAGCCGTATTCATTGTTCGGATCTCCATCGCCATCCATATCCTCCGTCTTTACTTTCTCGAAATATTCCAACCAGTCATCCAATGTTTCTGGCATAGCCATGTTCAGCTTTTTTAGCCAATCTTCTCGAATAAATAATGCTGTCGTATGTGCATGGGGAACAAGCCCAGGTATACCATAGATCTTTCCATCTTTAGATATCTGCGGAGATTTCCATATATGCTCTGGGATCATAGCTTTCAAATTGGGACCATACTCATCGATCAAATCGTTAAGCTGCAATATCCCTCCCTGTTCAACCGCACTGGCATGAGCAGCAGCTTCTATATTTGTTGTTAGAACTACATCAGCAAGTTCATTCGAAGCGAATCGAAGTGTCAACTGTGTTTCGTAATCGTTCCCTGGTAAAAATTCAAATTCTAAATCCGTTGCCGTTAACTCCTCCAACTTCTTTACGTAAATATTTTCCTTCCAATTGGATACATTCGGTGTAAAGCCGTAAGCATTAGATGATAATACACTGATTTTCGGTCTCTTTGTTTCTGAAGGATCTAGATTAAGTGACACATCCGATCCTGTTGGATCCGAAGTAGTTCCCTTAGTCCCCGAACAGGCAGTGAGTAAGAGCACAATTGCCAAACCGCTCGACAATAAGTAATGTTTGCGCTTTCTTTCCATTGTATCTATCCCCTTTATTAGATTTGTAATCCATTTGAGTTTAACAAAGGGAAATACTTTTCACTATGGAGGAATTTAACATACTATGGTTATTTTTTAACTGATAAATCCACGATACCTTCCTGCAATAATACATATTAATTTTTCAACACCTTGTAAAAAGCTCCAATCACCTTTAAGTAAACCCAAACAGCTTAGCAGCATTGTCGCTGGCAATTTTCTCGAATGCTCTTCTGCGATTAACACGGGCAAGTTTTCAACATTAATTACTGCCGCAGTTGGTGGGTGCTGATGTTAATGCTACAACGAAGAGGGTTTTCGAAATAATTTTCCCCAGTGATATGGCATTACATTTGTACATCAATGATTGACAAGTATGTCGGTTAACCTTAATCTGTACTTATATAACAAAAAGAATACGTATTCATACATATCTAGTTTAGGAAAGGAGATGCACCTACATGAGTGATTTCAATCATTTGCGGAACAAAAAATCAATCATAACGGGCGGCAACAAAGGAATCGGACGTGATATTGCTCTAGCCTTTGCTAAGCTCGGTACACATGTAATAATCAGTGGACGCGATGAAGCAGCCTTAATACAGACAACGAAACAAATGCAACAATACCAGCCACAATGTAGTTATGTTGCCTCAGATATAAGCAGCGTAGATTCCATTTTTTATATGGTGGATGAGGCCGTTAGCCGTATGGGCGGCATTGATGTTCTAGTTAATAATGCAGGAATCAATATTGCAAAACCCGCTTTAGAAGTAACCGAAGTAGATTGGGACCGTGTACTGGATACGAATCTCAAAGGGAGTTTCTTCTGTTCCCAACGGGCAGGCAAATATATGACAGAGCAGCGTTCTGGCCGCATCATAAACATAGCCTCTCAAATGGCTTTCGTAGGATATCGAGATCGAGCCGCGTACTGTTCGAGTAAAGGCGGTGTAGTCCAAATGACCAAAGCTTTGGCAGTCGAATGGGCCAAATATCAGGTGAAAGTGAATGCGGTAGCGCCCACGTTTATCGAAACAGAGCTCACGACAGGAATGTTCAAGGATGAATCGTTCAAAACGGATGTACTGAGCCGAATCCCCCTTGGATCACTAGCACAGTCTTCCGATGTCACTGGGGCTGTAATCTTCTTAGCTTCTGACATGGCTAATTTCATTACGGGCGAAACGATTAAAGTAGATGGCGGCTGGACTGCAATTTAATTAAAAAGATTCTTGTTTGCAATCTAGGGTTATAAACTGGGTTACATTCATTCCAACCTCAATTTTATATGATTTTAATTATTCATTTCATTCGGAGGTACTTTCAATGAAGGAAACACTGAGCGTGATCGGTGCTGGATTAATGGGACATTCGATCGCTTTGAACATTGCTTGGTCAGGTCAAGGAGTAATCCTATTAGGAATGAATGAGGCCGATTTGGCTCGGGCTCACGAAGGTATTCAACAAAAATTGCAAATGCTGGCAGAGCAGCAATTGATCCAACAGTCCGATATTACAACAATCCAAGATCGCATTCGGTACACGATTTCTTTAGAAAACGCCTTAGCAGATAGCACGTTTGTTATCGAAGCAGCACCCGAGCAGCTTACCCTAAAGCAAAGCTTGTATGAACAAATGGAGCTGCTCTGTTCGGAACAGACCATTCTGGCAAGCAACACATCTGGCCTAAGTCCAACTTCTATTGCCCAAAACATGAAGCACCCTGAAAGGATGGTTGTGGTTCATTTCTGGAACCCTGCTCACCTCATTCCACTTGTCGAAATTGTTGCAGGTGAGCATACCAATCGAGAAACCATTGATCGCTCAATGGCGCTCATGGTGAAAATTGACAAAAAGCCGATTGAAGTTAAAAAAGAAATTCCCGGTTTCGTCGGAAATCGTCTGCAATATGCCCTGTTGAGGGAAGCGCAATATTTGCTAGAGCAAGGCGTTGCCAGCAAAGAAGATATCGATGCAGCTGTCACCCATAGCTTTGGACGCCGCCTTCCGATCACAGGACCATTGATGAGTGCTGATCTTGGCGGGTTGGATGTTTTCCAGGCCATATCCAGCTACTTATTCCCTAATCTAGCTGTGGACAAAGCTCCCTTGCCCAATATGCAATCATTAGTTGAGCAAGGACACTACGGTGCCAAAACGGGTCAAGGCTATTATGAGTGGACAGACACTTTCAAACAACAAATGAATGAACAAAGAGAAGAACTTCTAATTGCTATGTTAAAGCATGACCAAGCGCTCTCAGCAGAGCTAAAATAACAATTTAATATATAATTAATTACAATTTTATGATAAATATTGGAATTTTTAGTACAATTAAAATATAACCGGTGAAAACTTAACCTTTCTTAAAACCTCCGTCCCTACATATTTGAACTTAGACACTTAAGTCTGCGTTCAAGTGCTGGAGATGAAGGTTTTTTATTCGATCGAAGTGATCATTAACTACATTATTCTCTTATAACAGTCTCGCTGAAGGTTCGTCTCAACTAAGAGTAACCTATGTATAATTACGCTTAATAGCTTTTAGCTTCTTCATGACACTATTGCTGTCTCGCCCAAAATAATCATGCAGGCTAATATATCCCTGATAGACCTCCTCATAAGTCGCCACTTTAGCTAAATCAGGCTTGGTTTTTTCTTCCTTCACTCGAGCCATCTTTCTAGATGCGTCAACAATTGTTGCGTAGCCATGTTCCTCAATACCTGCCGCTACCGCAGCGTACATCCCCGCACCGAGCGCAGCCGTTTGCGTTGAATCAGCAATTGTTATTTCCTTACCTGTCACGTCTGCATAGATTTGCATCAGCAAGCGATTTTTTTGTGGCAAGCCGCCGCAAGCATACAATTCTTTCACTTCTAGACCATGATCTTCGAATGATTCGATAATTCTTCTTGTTGCAAATGCGGTAGATTCAAGTAATGCCCGATAAATTTCTTCTGGTTTTGTTCGCAGCGTCAGTCCAACGATCAAGCCGGACAAATCCGCATCGCCAAGTACGGATCGATTGCCGTTCCACCAATCCAGAGCAAGCAGCCCCGTCTCTCCCGGTGCATATTGAGCAGCTTTGGACTCTAGCCATTGATGTACATTTAATTCCTCAGATTGTGCCGCGCTTTTTACATACCCTGGCACCGCTTCATTCACAAACCATGCGAAAAGATCGCCAACCGCAGGTTGTCCAGCCTCGTATCCATAATAACCTGGCACAATGCCATCTTCTACAATGCCGCATATTCCTTCAACGTTCACTTTGTTATCGCTAAGCAGCAAATGACAAATGGAAGTGCCCATCGACATGACTAATTTCCCAGGAGTAACAGCTCCCATAGCCGGCACTGCTGCATGACCATCAATATGACCTACTGCAACCGCAATCCCAGGACGAAGCCCCATCTCTTCCGCTAGTTCAGCAGTAAGATTCCCTGCCCTCGTACCTAACCCTGCTACAGTGCCACGAAGCTTGGTCTCCACCAGTTTCTCCAGTCTAGGATCTAATGCAGCAAAAAATTCATTTGATGGATAACCCTCACTTTTATCCCATATCGCTTTAAACCCCGTGGTGCTAATATTTCTAACTAATTGTCCTGTCATCTTCATTACAATCCAATCTGCTGCTTCCATAAACAGATCTGTTTGATCATACATCTCAGGTGCTTCATTCAACATTTGCAGTATTTTGGCAATCGTCCATTCTGGAGATTGCTTACCCCCATATCGCTTTCGAAAACGTTCCCCGCGCTGATCAGCGATTTCATTAATTAGATTGGCTTCCTTTTGTGCAGCATGATGCTTCCACAATTTCACCCAACTGTGTGGATTCATCGCCCACTCCGCTTTCATGCACAGTGGTGAACCATTCAGATCCAAAGGAATGAGAGTACAAGAAGTGAAGTCGACTCCAATTCCAATAACATCTGACGGATGAACGCTGCTTAATCGCAGCACCTGCGGCACGGATTTCCCCAACACCTCCAAGTAATCCCCCGGATGCTGAAGTGCCCAATCAAAACCGAGCTTGGTACCATCTGGAAGTGTCTCACTCATTACACCATGCCGATATGCAGTCACATGCGCAGCGATTTCCGCACCGTCTGCAACGTTAATGAGTACAGCTCTACCTGACTCCGTCCCAAAATCAATACCAATTACATACTTAGCACACAAATTGCTGTCCCCTCTCCCAAAGGTGCCAAAGGCTTCGCACAACAGATATTTGCACCGTTAACTTTTGTCGTTTGTTCATCATTATATCGCTATATTAACACACATTTTCTTCGATTACTTTGCTACTTTTGAAGATTTGCTAGTTTTGAATATATGTTAGCTTTGCTTCAAGCAACATGGGAAAATGCTTGATGTAGTCCTTATCAGACGCGAGTCTAAGGGAAATATGTGCTTCTATTGTGCAAGTATTTCGGCAATTTGAAATGTAACGGAACTCTGTGCTGCTATTCAATAGAAAACGCTGTTTTCTTTCGCAAATCGACGGAATAAGGTCTTCCATTTCCGCTACAAAATTAATGCTGACGAAAACCAACAAATAAGATCGATTATTTCCGTTACACAAAATCGTTTTCGAAATACACCACAAAAAACACCTTTAGGCTACTAAAAGCACAAAGGTGTCTTATCAATATAGCAGTATTCTTCGTTTCATTTAACGGATCTTTCCTTATTCTATTCGGCCCCCGCCCTCTTCTATTACCCGCATCGCCTGTTCATGCATACGTTCATCAACGATCGCGGTTAATCGTACATCCCGATCGACAGTATCCTCTCGATCGCTATCTCTCATATCGCTTATCGATGAATCCGTGGCAAGCAATATGCCTGGACCACTCGTTGCTGGGGAAGCTCCCATAGTCAAATTTGCCATGCTTGAGAAATTGACCGTCATAGCGCCCATAGCAGCGATCGACCACTCCCCCGAACCACTGCCTAGCCGCTCTATGGTCGTATCGACAGCCCGCATCGCCAGGAGCTTTTTCTCTACGCTTTCTGCATCCTCTGGTGTTTTAAAATAAGCAATAATGTCTTTTTCCGTCATTCTTGTTTCCTCCCGTCAATTAAAAACCGACTTTTACCTTGCTGAGCAACATAGATTGCCACAATGCCTTATTCGTAGTATTCTCTATTATTTTCATTAACATGTAAGGCGTCTGATCAACTAGAAAAATCATTTTTTGATTGCCGCTGTTTCTTTCTTCGAACCAGGTTTTATGGCAAACAATGTCAGCAAGGTAAAAGTCGGTTTTTAATTGACGGGAGGAAACAAGAATGACGGAAAAAGACATTATTGCTTATTTTAAAACA
>ENA-OOPH01000012-OOPH01000012.1-human-oral-metagenome-genome-assembly--contig:-NODE-12-length-15549-cov-7.879782_pt1 | contig 15549 bp, 17 predicted proteins | sample MGYA00245298_ERZ501138 | MGnify/ENA primary metagenome ERZ501138 (study PRJEB25959, sample SAMN05335036) | human oral metagenome | host: human-associated | place: USA: California | collected 2014-05-03... | reverse complement strand
GATGATCGCACAAGAGGAAGCTAAGGAATATATTACCGAGAAATACGGTGAAAGCTTCAATCCGGAATCACCCCGCAGTTATGTGAAGAAAAATTCGAACGCCCAGGATGCCCACGAGGCGATCCGTCCGACGTCTGTGCTGCGTTCTCCTGATCAGGTGAAGGAATACCTGTCGAGGGATCAACTGCGTCTTTACAAGCTCGTTTGGGAGCGTTTCGTATCAAGTCAGATGGCATCTGCAGTTATGGATACGATGACGATCGATATTCAAGCAGGTGAACCAACATTCCGTGCTGTAGGATCGAAAGTGAAGTTTGCCGGATTTATGAAGGTGTATATTGAAGGCAGCGATGACGAAAGCGGTGCTTCGGAAGTGGATAAGCTTTTGCCGCCGTTGCAATCGGGTGATCAAGTTCAAATGAACGAAGTTGACCCGAAACAGCATTTTACACAACCACCTCCGAGATACTCTGAAGCTCGCCTAGTTCGTGCGCTTGAAGAAGTAGGCATCGGTCGGCCAAGCACGTATGCCCCTACTCTTGAAACGATTCAACGCAGAGGCTATGTTGCACTGGAAGAAAAGCGCTTTGTACCGACTGAATTAGGAGAGCTTGTCATTGAATTGATGGAAGAGTTTTTTCCGGAAATTTTGGATGTCGAGTTCACGGCGCATATGGAGGGCGAGCTCGACTTTGTTGAAGAAGGTAAAGAGAACTGGGTTAAAGTTCTGGAAAGCTTCTATTCTTCGTTCGCCAAACGTCTCGAAGTTGCCGAGGAAGAAATGCGCGAGGTTGAGATTCAAGATGAAGTTTTCGGACGAAATTTGTGAGAAGTGCGGCAAGCATCTTGTATACAAAATGGGACGGTTCGGCCGCTTTTTGGCTTGCTCCGGGTTTCCGGATTGTCGGAATACGAAACCAATTGTAAAAGAAACAGGCGTATCTTGTCCAACGTGCAAGGAAGGCAAAATCATCGAACGCAGGAGCAAGAAAGGACGAATATTTTATGGCTGCAATCAGTATCCAGAATGTGAATTCGTCTCTTGGGATCGCCCGATTGAAAAGCCTTGCCCGAAATGCGGTGAGCTTCTTGTGCAGAAAACAACAAAAAGTATTCAACGCAACCAGTGTGTACAATGTGACTTTAAAGAAGAAGCTGATACGGATGCAAACTAAGTTCTTTTGAACTTAGTTTCATCCGTTTTTATTGAAGTATTTGAAATTAATAGTAATCTCAACCTTTATTCTTATATTTCTGGACAAACGGCTCTGCCTTCGCGAAAAGCGAAGGACAGCAAAGCTGTTTATCCTTGATGAATCAAATGGGGGAACGACCATGGAGAATACAACTGCTTCAAGAGTAACGGTCATCGGTGCTGGTCTTGCAGGAAGTGAGGCGGCATGGCAAATCGCTAAGCTAGGGGTATCGGTAACTTTATACGAAATGCGCCCAGTGCGTAAAACACCTGCACATATTAGCGATCAATTCGCAGAGCTCGTCTGCAGCAACTCACTGCGTGCGAACGGCTTGACGAATGCCGTAGGCGTATTGAAAGAGGAGATGCGACAGCTGAATTCCTTAATTATGGAAGCAGCGGATCTTCATGCTGTTCCGGCGGGTGGTGCTTTGGCAGTTGATCGCGATCTTTTTTCAGGCGAAGTTACAAGTCGTTTGCGCAATCATCCACTTATTGAAGTTTGCAATGAAGAATTGACGCAGATTCCAGAAGGAATTGTTGTCATTGCTACAGGACCACTTACTTCACCGGATCTTGCTGAGCAAATTCGCTCGCTAACTGGGGAGGAATACTTGTATTTTTATGATGCAGCTGCACCGATTGTAGAGAAGGATTCCATCAATTTTGATAAAGTTTATATAGCATCTCGTTATGATAAAGGCGAAGCCGCATATATTAATTGTCCGATGAATGAAGCGGAGTTCAATGCTTTCTATGATGCTTTAATTACTGCAGAGCAGGCACCGATGAAGGATTTTGAGAAGGAGCTTTACTTTGAAGGCTGCATGCCGATCGAGGTAATGGCTGCTAGAGGCCGCCAAACGGTATTGTTCGGACCAATGAAACCGGTTGGATTAATCGATCCTCGTACTGGTGAAATTCCACATGCGGTTGTTCAATTAAGACAAGATAATGCTGCGGGGACATTATATAATCTCGTCGGTTTTCAAACTCATCTGAAATGGGGGGAGCAACGCCGTGTACTTGGGATGATTCCTGGGTTAGAAGAGGCAGAGTTTGTGCGTTTTGGTGTGATGCACCGCAATACATTCATTTGTTCACCGAAAGTCATACGGTCTACTTACCAATTTAACCATCGTGACAGCCTATTTTTGCTGGACAAATGACTGGTGTGGAAGGCTATGTAGAGTCTGCAGCTTCTGGGCTGATGGCGGGGATTAATGCGGCTCGTTTTGCCAAAGGACAAGATTGTGTAACCGCACCGAAAGAAACGGCCATTGGGAGTATGTCCAACTATATAACAACGACGGATGCAAGACATTTTCAACCGATGAACGTGAATTTTGGCTTGCTGCCGCCGCTGCAGACAAGGCTTCGCAATAAGAAAGAAAAGAATGAGAAATTAGCGGAGCGTGCACTTGCTTCTTTGCAGCAATTTAAGGTCGAAGGCCTTGGTATTCGCTTGTAACTGATCCCGGTGCGTGTTACGATTAGGTGAAAGTTTTCATACGATAGTTATAGGTAACGAGAGCACAGGCCAATACGAGGGTTGTGGCTTCGTTACGTCTGAATATGAAAGGAGTGGAGCAGATGGGCGATTTCCATGCGACTACGATATTTGCCATCCGTCATGAGGGCAAGGGCGCCATTGCCGGTGACGGTCAAGTTACTTTTGGCAATCAAATGGTTATGAAAGGTCATGCACGTAAAGTGAGACGCCTCTATCGAGGGAAAGTGATTGCCGGGTTTGCTGGCTCTGTTGCAGATGCTATCACACTATTCGAGAAGTTTGAAGCAAAGCTGGAGGAACACCATGGTAATTTGCACCGTGCTGCAGTAGAATTGGCTAAAGATTGGCGTTCAGATCGGATTTTGCGCAAGCTGGAAGCGATGATGATCGTGATGGATGCTTCCGGATTACTGCTTATTTCGGGCAGCGGTGAAATTATCGAACCGGATGATGGCATTCTCGCCATTGGATCAGGCGGTGGTTTTGCACTGGCTGCTGGACGTGCGTTGCATCGCAATGCATCCCAAATGTCGGCAAAAGAGATCGCTACTGCTGCATTAGAAACAGCAGCAGAAATTTGTGTGTACACCAACCATAATATTATTGTGGAAGAAATCGAATAGTGTTAGTACGTCAGGAATAATTCGCGCTAAGAGGCGTAATGGGAGGAATTGCGATGGAGAAGGCAGCGTTGACACCACGTGAAGTTGTGACAGAGCTTGACCGCTACATTATCGGCCAAAAGAATGCTAAAAAAGCAGTTGCGGTTGCATTGCGTAATCGATATCGTCGCAGCAAGCTCGAAGAGTCGCTACGTGAAGAGATCGTTCCTAAAAATATTTTGATGATTGGCCCAACGGGTGTAGGCAAGACTGAAATCGCGCGCAGATTAGCTAAGTTGGCCCAAGCGCCATTCATTAAGGTGGAAGCAACTAAGTTCACAGAAGTAGGGTATGTAGGTCGTGACGTGGAATCGATGGTGCGGGATCTTCTCGAAACTGCGATCCGCATGGTGAAGGCGGAGAAAGCAGAACTGCTCAAAGACCAAGCGGCTAAGCTTGCGGAAGAACGCATTGTGTCATTATTAGCTCCTGCACCGGTGAAAAAGCGTTCGCAGAAAAATCCCTTAGAGATGTTCTTTAATAACCAAGATGATGATGAGGAAACAGAAGAGAAGCCTGACGAAACGACAGCGAATCAGCGTAAATTTTATCGCGAAAAGCTAGCGGCTGGTTTAATGGAGAATGATGTAATCGAAATTGAAGTGGAGGATCATTCTCCCTCGATGATGGATATGCTGGCAGGTCAAGGCAACGAGCAGATGGGGATGAATATGCAGGAACTGCTCGGGAGCATGATGCCCAAAAAAGTGAAAAAGCGCAAACTGCCTATTCAAGAAGCGCGCAAAGTATTGATTTTGGAGGAAGCACAGCGTTTGATGGATATGGATGAGGTTATACAAGAATCGATCACTCGTGCAGAACAATCTGGTATTATTTTTATTGACGAGATCGACAAAGTGGCGACTTCTGGTCGGGGCAATGGCCCTGATATTTCTAGAGAGGGAGTGCAACGCGATATTTTGCCGATTGTAGAGGGCTCCACGATTATGACGAAATATGGCCCTATCAATACAGACTACGTGTTATTTATTGCGGCGGGTGCGTTTCATATTTCTAAGCCGTCTGATCTTATACCAGAGCTGCAAGGTCGATTCCCGATTCGTGTTGAGCTGACTAACTTGACGCAAGCGGATTTCGTAGCAATATTGAAAGAACCGCAGAATGCTCTGACAAAGCAGTATACAGCTTTGTTGGAAACCGAAGGAATTTCGATTGAATTTTCGGATGAGGCAATCGAAGAAATTGCCAAAATTGCTGCTGAAGTGAATCAAAATACGGACAATATTGGAGCAAGACGTCTTCATACGATATTGGAAAAGTTGTTAGAAGACTTGTCATTTGAAGCACCTGAATTGAATATGGAGCATTTCGTGATCACCCCGCAATATGTGAATACAAAACTATCCGATATTGTGCAAAATCGCGATTTGAGTCAATATATTTTGTAGTATACGGAGAACGACAAGTTTAGGGGGCTGCTGCCAATGAACTTGCTTACCAAGACGAGGAAATTGAACCGACTACTGCAGAAGGCGGCTGGAAAGACGGTCAGTTTTTTGGAAATGAGCGAGGTTTTAAGAGACATCATTTACGCGAATGTGCATGTGATTAATCAGTTTGGCCAGATTATTGGGAAGGCGATCCTTGCTTCTGAAGAGGAACAAGGGTCCTTCTTGTCTGGAGAAATTTCACATGAAGCACAGTTTTTGTTAATGAAAATTGGGGAGACTATTTCCAATACAGAGCTGCACAGTGAGTATATTGAGCCTTATACGCGTGTTCAATCCTATTTTAATCATCCGTACGTGACGATTGTGCCGATTACCGGAGATGGTCAGAGGCTTGGCACATTGGTTCTTTCGCGCAAAGAGACAGAGTTTTCGGATGATGATTATATATTGGCGGAATACGGGAGTGCTGTAATCGGCATGGAGGTGCTTCGTAAGCTCGGGGATGAAACAGCTCGTGAGCAGCGCAGGAAGTCTGCCGTGCAGGTTGCTGTAGGTTCCTTATCGTATAGTGAACTCGAAGCTGTGGAACATATTTTTAAAGAGCTGCAAGGTGTAGAAGGGCTGCTTGTTGCGAGTAAAATCGCTGATCGGCTTGGCATTACGCGCTCAGTCATTGTTAATGCACTGCGAAAGCTTGAAAGTGCAAGTGTAATTGAAACACGCTCTTTAGGCATGAAAGGAACTTATATTAAAATATTGAACGAACAGCTTTTGCCTAGTTTACAAAAAACATGATCGAATTATAACCCATATTATCGTTATCATAAAAAAGCCCATCTGTTAAAGATAGGGCTTTTTTCTTATTGTCTAATGATGGAAATATAATCAATATAAAGAATAGTGCTATTATCATATAAATTTTATTTAGAAATATAGAACATTATGGCAAAATATGTAAAATTGGGAGGAGATTATCACTTTTTTGTCGAATATAAGATAACATAAAATTCCATAAATAGATATTTATTATTCTGAATAAGGGGGTCAATTATGTATTTGCTTAATAAGCCTAGTACGATACTCACAGAGCGTTCACTTGATGTGTCGAGTCTTAGGCAACGGACGATTGCGAACAATATAGCGAATAACGACACACCGAACTTTAAACGTTCAGAAGTACAATTTGAACAATTACTGCAGAAGGAACTGAAGTCAACGCTATCCTTCGAAGCTCATCGAACCGATCGGCGGCATTATCAATTTGGCACACAGTTAGAGATAGCCCCACTGGTGAAGGTTGATCGGCAGACAGCGATGAATAACAATTTGAACAACGTTGACATCGATGCAGAGATGGCGCTGCAAGCGAAGAACTCGTTACACTACAATACGCTGGTAGATTTAATGAGCTATGACCTTAAACACGCTAAAACGGCACTGGATAGGAGGTAATGAGCAATGCGCCTGACGAATGGGTTTGATATTAGCGCCTCGGCATTAACTGCTCAACGATTACGCATGGACGTAATTTCAGCGAATGTTGCTAATGCTGGGGTTACACGTGGGAAGCAAGTAAATGGGGAATGGGTTCCATATACGAGAAAAATGGTGACTATGGAGTCGAAGAATGCCTCGCCATTTGCCGAAATGTTGAATAAGAAATTGGGCAACAACGTCGGTGAAGGGGTGAAAGTGACCCGGATTCTAGAAGACCAGGCACCTTATAAACAAGTATATGATCCTACACATCCCGATGCGGATATGAATGGTTTTGTATATTTGCCCAACGTAGATGTGCTGAAGGAAATGGTTGATATGATCTCTGCAACTCGATCGTATGATGCGAACGTCACGGTATTGAATGCTTCCAAAGCGATGATCAGTAAAGCATTAGAAATTGGTAAACGATAATATAGGACATTTGACTAGGAGTGTATCGACATGATTGAACAGTTAGGTATGATAAAAGCCCCGGTTAATAGTGCAATAACTAAACCCATTCAAGGTGCAACTGATTTGACCAAGCAGTTTGGCTCTTACTTGAATGAGGCATTCAATGTAATGGCAAACGAACAGAAGGCAGCTGAAACGATGAACGAACAATTTCTCAAAGGTGAGCCGGTAGATATTCATCAACTGATGATTGCTGCTGAAAAGGTGAATTTAGGGCTTGAGCTGACCGTACAAGTTCGTAATAAAATGATTGAGTCCTATCAGGAAATTATGAGAATGCAGATGTAGTGGAGGATTTAACTGGAGAGGTTTTGAGAATAGGTGATTGTTGGATGGGGTGACATTTTTGAACGAAAAAATTCTCCAGAGCTGGAACCGTATAAAAGAAACATGGACACAATTAACAAAGTCCCAAAAAGTTTGGCTGTCGGGAACCGTTGGATTGTTAATTTTAACGATTATTATCGTTAGTTACCAGTTTTCCAAAACGGAGTATGCACTCGCGTATAAAGATCTTCAACCGAGTGATGCTGCCTCCATTAAAAAATATTTGGAGGATTCGAGGGTTCCATATCACTTGAGTCCAGATGGACAAAGCATTGAGGTGCCCAAGAATAAAGTAGCATCTCTGCGATTGGAGATCGAATCGCAAGGACTGAATACAAGTGGTTCATTAGGATATGGTTCTTTGAGAGAAAACAAAACCTTCGGCATGACCGATGAAGAATTTGCAGTTAAGAAGTTAGACATGATACAAGGTGAGTTGCAGCAAATGATTAATCTTCATCAGGCTGTCAGCAGCTCAAAGGTTGTCATATCGATTCCAAAGGACTCAGCATTCATTCGGGAAAAGGAAAATGCTACAGCGGCCGTTTTTCTTCAGTTGAAGGCTGGATACTCCCTGGATCAAGCTAAAATCGACACTCTGTACAGTCTTGTATCGAAGAGCGTACCGAATTTACCGATTGAAGAAATTACAATCTCAGATCAGGAAGGCAATTTACTTCCATATTCCAAGATGAACGGCGGCGTAGTAAATGCGACGGATGTTGCAACACAGCAGCATCAGATTCGAAAACAATTCGAACAAGATATTCAAAAAAACGTCAACAGTATTCTAGGTAAGATTTTTGGCAATGAAAAGGTTATTTCGATGGCATTTGCTACACTTAATTTTGATAAGAAAAACAGTGTAGAACAATTGGTTCGTCCAGTTAATTTGGAGGATAATCGAGGAATTGAAATTAGTTTGCAAGAGATTTCTCGATCCTATACAAGTGAGTCTGGGGCTGAGGGTGGGATACCAGGCACAGGTGCCAGTGATATTCCGACTTATCCATCAGGTGCAGGGACAGGCAATGCGAGCTCCGAAGAAGTCGAACGTACCGTTAACTTTGAAGTCGATCGGATTACGAATGAAATTGTATCAAGTCCATTCTCAGTGTCTGATTTAACGATCTCTGTCGGCATTGAACCTCCAGATCCGAATAATCCAGATTCGTTGACTCCAGCAGCGAAGGAAGCGATTCAGCGCATATTGCTTAATGTTGTAGATGCAGCACTTGTGGACAGTGGCAAGAGATTCACCGAGGAAGAGCTTTCTCGCAGAGTGACCGTATTTGATCATTCCTTTGCTAACTCAGCATTAGCTTCTGCAAGTTCCAATGGCGTAAATTGGTGGATGATTGGTGGGATTGGTGCAGCTGTAGCGGCTTTAGCTGGTGTGGGTGGTTTCTTGCTATCACGCAGGCGGAAGAGGCAAATAGTGGATGAAGAGTCTGAATCATCTGCACCTATTTTGGCAGAATATCCAACTATTGATATTGACAATGTAAATGATAGTCAGGTAAGAACACAGCTTGAGACGTTAGCGAAGCGCAAACCAGAAGAATTCGTTAATTTACTGCGAACATGGCTGGTTGACGAATAGAGGTGACACGGTTGGCAAAAGGGGTACAGCAATATGGTATGGGCGGCAAGCAAAAAGCTGCAATTTTATTAATAAGCTTAGGGCCGGAAGTATCCGCTCAAATTTTCAAGCATTTGAGGGACGAGGAAATTGAGCAGCTTACTTTAGAAATCGCTAATGTGCGTAAAGTGGATTTTGAAGATCGGGAAGCGATCCTTTCTGAATTCCATCAAATTTGTATGGCTCAAGAGTACATTTCACAGGGTGGAATTGCATATGCGAAAGACATTTTGGAAAAGGCGCTTGGCAGTCAAAAAGCTTCGGATATAATTAATCGGCTAACAGCTAACTTGCAGGTAAGGCCATTCGATTTTGCGAGAAAGGTGGAACCGGCACAAATATTAAACTTTATTCAAAATGAGAATTCTCAGACGATTGCTTTAGTGCTTTCGTATTTGCAACCACCGCAGTCCTCAATCATTCTTTCTTCCTTACCACAGGAAAAACAGGCAGAGGTAGCAAAGCGTGTTGCGTTAATGGACAGCACCTCCCCAGAAATTATTAGTCAGGTAGAGCAAGTGCTTGAGCAGAAGCTTTCCGCTACAAGTACACAGGACTATACATCGGCAGGAGGCATTGAATCTATCGTACAAATATTGAACGGTGTGGATAGAGGAACAGAGCGCACCATTCTCGATGCACTTGAAATTCAAGATCCTGAGTTGGCTGAAGAAATTAAGAAGCGAATGTTCGTCTTCGAAGATATCGTCAGTATCGACAATCGTTCCATTCAACGAATTATACGTGACGTGGACAATATGGATTTGCAGCTTGCTCTTAAAGTAGCAAGTGAAGAGGTGCGTGAGATGATCTTCGGCAATATGTCCAAGCGTATGGCAGATACGTTCCGAGAAGAAATGGAATATATGGGCCCTGTCCGGTTGCGTGATGTAGAAGAAGCTCAAACGCGCATTGTTTCCACAATCCGGAGATTGGAGGAAGCAGGCGAAGTGATTATAGCTCGCGGCGGAGGAGACGATATCGTTGTCTAATTTAATCAAGCCAATGTATTATGTTGCACTGGACGATTGTAAGCAGCTAGAAGCACCCATTGTCCGGAATGCCACAATGATGCTGCAATTGTATGAGCAATCAGAGCCATATACGGCTGAGCAGCGGCAAGAGCTTGATGAGGTCGACCAGCTAAAAAAGCAGATTCTTCAAGATGCGGAAGCATTTGCCGAAGGACAAATCCGTCAAGCAGCAGAGGAAGCGGCGAAATTGAAGGAGAAAGCTGAGCAAGAAATCGAAGCATGGTGGTCTGACCGCCGGGATCTTGACGAAGCCGAGAGGCAAGCTAATTATGAGCAAGCTCGACAGGATGGCTATCAGCATGGCGAACAAGAAGCTGTGGCAGCAGTGCAACAAACTTATTCCGATTATATTGAGGAAGCAAGTGAGATCTTACAGAAAGCCCATGCACAAAAGCAGCATATCATTCTTGAAGCAGAGCCGTTTTTGGTTGATCTGAGCTGTGCAATTGCCAAAAAAATTATCGGTGAGCAGCTTACATTAGAGCCTGATCGTGTTACACAGATGATTCGCCAAGTGCTGACACGTAAACGTGAAACGGGTCTAATTACATTGTGCGTATCACCAATGCAATATGCACTAGTACAAGAAGCTAAAGGGGAACTAGAGCTTGCCATTGATTCTCAAGCCGAGCTGCAAATATTACCAGATGCGACGGTTCAGGATGCAGGCTGTGTAGTACGAACGGCGATCGGCAGTATGGACGCTAGAATCGATACACAACTCCAAGAAATTAAGTCAGCGTTGAAGCAACTGGCTGTAAGAGACGAAGGTGTGACGGCACATGAACAATCAACCTAGCCCGAACAAATACTTGGAGCGTTTGCAGCAGTTGGATCCAATTATAGTGAATGGGAAGGTTACGCAAGTGATCGGTCTTACCATTGAGTCAGAGGGTCCCGACGCAAGCATTGGCGATGTTTGCTTAATCTATCCGTACAAAGCAGCAGCTCCAATTAAAGCTGAAGTGGTTGGCTTTCGTGATAATAAAGTGATTCTGATGCCCTTTGGTGATTTGCAATCCATTGGTCCAGGCTGTGATGTAGTTAGTACAGGACAGCCATTGACTGTACCCGTCGGCCATGAATTACTAGGCAAAGTGCTGGATGGGCTTGGTCAACCGCTGGATGGCAATCAATTGCCTTCTTACTTAACAAGCTACTCAACAAGCAACACTCCAAGCAATCCACTAGCAAGACCGCGTGTACAAGAGCCGATCAGTGTAGGTATTCGAACGATTGATGGATTACTTACGCTAGGCAAAGGACAACGCGTTGGGATCTTTGCTGGATCCGGTGTTGGGAAAAGCACATTACTCGGCATGGTCGCTAGGAACACCTCTGCAGATATTAACGTAATCGCGTTAATTGGCGAGCGTGGACGTGAAGTCTTGGATTTCATCGAACGTGATCTTGGTCCAGAAGGCTTGGCCAGATCCGTTGTTATTGTTGCAACATCAGATCAGCCTGCATTAGTTCGAATTAAAGGTGCAATGATAGCTACCAGCATCGCAGAATACTTCCGTGATCGTGGGATGAATGTCATGTTGATGATGGATTCCGTCACTCGTTTTGCAATGGCCCAACGTGAAGTCGGCTTAGCTGTCGGTGAACCGCCGGCAACTCGAGGTTATACACCATCCGTATTCGCCATGCTCCCGAAGCTGTTGGAACGAGCGGGAACATCGCCAAAAGGTTCCATAACAGCATTTTATACAGTACTGGTTGATGGTGATGATATGAACGAGCCGATTGCGGATGCCGTAAGAGGCATTCTGGATGGGCACATTGTTCTGGATCGTTCTCTAGCAAACAAAGGACATTATCCAGCGATCGATATTCTCGCCAGCGTCAGCCGGGTGATGAATGAAATTGTACCAAAAGAGCAACTGGCAGCAGCCAATTTTCTTAAACGTATGTTAGCTATTTATAGAAATTCGGAAGACCTGATTAATTTGGGGGCGTACCAACAAGGTTCTAATGCAGAAATTGATATGGCCATTGAACATATTGCTTCGATTTGGCAATTTACGAATCAGGAGACGATGGAAAAGGTAACGTATGAAGCTGTATTGGAGCGAATGCTTACTGAATTTTCTGGAGGGTAACGACGATGGGATACCGGTATTCTTATCAAAAAATTGTTGACTTGAAGACGAGTGAGAAGACACAGGCAGAATGGATTCTAGCATCTGCGATTGGTCAGTTAAGGGAGGAAGAGTCCTCTCTGGACACATTGCAAGACTACAAAGATGTGATGCAGCAACAATTAGCAACAGCTTCTGTCAAAGTCACGACTGTATCGGAACTGCTATTGTATCAGTCTTACTTAACGCATATTGATCAACGAATTGTGATGAAGCAGCATGAAGTAACAGATGCCCAAAAAAATGTCGAGCACAAGTAGGATCTGCTCACGGTTAGTATGAAGGCTGAGAAGATATGGAGCAAAGCGAAAGAGAAGGATCAACATCGCCATCATGCGGAAATACAAAGGAAAGAGCAATATATATTGGATGAATTGGCGACTAACCGCCATCTGTTGTCCAAATAGTTCGGACAGCAAGAGGAGAGGAGCAGAAAGATGAATGAAGACATGGAAAAATCCGAATTAACAGGTTGGGAACGATTTTTATATTGGTTTATGATTCCCACTGTGTTTTCGGTTGTATTAGTTCTTGTTCTGCTTTCTCTATTCGATTTTAATGTGTCGGATCAAATACTTAAAGCCGTTAACAAAGTACCCATTGTGAAAAATTGGGTTCCTGATGTAAAAGGTGAGGAGAAGAACGAAGCTGAAATTACTTCTGAGCAAAAGGTGGATACGTTGAATATTGAGCTGGTGGATCTAAAAAATCAACTAGCTCAAAAAGAGGAAGAATTGAGGCAGAATGATTCACACGCTGCAGCTCAAGAAGATTCGATTAAGCAGTTAGAAGCTAAAATTGCAGAGCTTGAGTTAGTGCAGGAGCAGCAGGCGATTTCAGAAGAGAGCTACAAAAAGCGAATCCGTGACATCAGTTCGACCTATGCCAAGATGACACCAAGTAAGGCAGCGCCGATCATTGAAAATTTAACTCGGATGGAACAAGTGCTCGTACTTAGTGAGATGAAGCAGGAAGATCGAGTGAAGATACTTGAGAAAATGAATCCCAAAAAAGCAGCAGAAGCTTCGATTGCGCTGAAAGATATCATTGTAAGTCGTGACGTGGAAATTGCAGCCCTACAGGAAAGGCTAAGAGAAAATCAGCAAAACGAAGAAGAAATTATAAATATGACATTGACGGATCTAGGCGTAACCTTTAGCAATATGACTCCCAAATATGCAGCTGATGTTTTGCTGGAAATGAATAAAACAAGCTCCAGTAAAGTGTTGGATATTCTTAAATCGATGGATAATCAAGCGCGATCGCGCATCATGAATGCATTGGCAGAGGCGAACAAGCAGTTAGCTGCTGACATATCTTCTAAGCTGACGAAATAATTAACGGCATATTTTTGACTGCGAAGGGAGGTGAAATCAAATAATGGACGCATTAGCGTTAATGGCAACAGTATCGGGACCCAATGTGCAAGCAACTGCTTCGCAAGAGGGATCTTTTGGAACGAATCAACAATCGTCTTACGCTGAAGTGGAAGCGTTACTCATGCAAACTATGCCAGTAGTTTCTAACCTGAATGGCAGGGAGACGCCCGGGGTAATTCCGAGTGCGGCAGAAGGGAGGCATTTGCACTTGTTTGGTGCAGTTGGTGCACTTGGCGCTGATGGAGAAGGGGAATCATCAATCGTAGAGTCAGATTGGGTAGAGCATATGCAGCAAAATCCTGAGCAAGTACAGGAATGGTTAAACAATCATATTTCCGAGGAAGCAGTTCAGCAGTGGCTCACACAAGCGTTGGAGCCGCTAGTGGCATTGCAGCAGGAGCAAAGTGCTGGACGGCAGCAGTTGAACCTAACTGATTCATCGCTAGCTGTGCCGCCTGAGTCGATTCCTGCCGCCGTGCCTGTGAAAGAAGCTCAGGCCGTTGTACACCAATTGCTGCAAGAGCTTCAGAAGCAGCCTGATCATATCTGGCTTGGGCAGCTGTCTCAGATGCTGCAGCGTATGATGAGGCAAGGAGTGAATCAAGCAACGGTATTGGGTATCAGTGAGAATCCGACACAGGATCCAGCAGTGAAAGCCTTTGCAGTGAGACAAGTAGAATCCCCTTTACTGATAGGAAATAAGGAAGGCAACATACAAGCGGAATTAGAAACGAAATCAATTATATGGAGCACACGCATGATGCAAACTGGCGATGAGGCGAAAAATCGCTTGGCATTTCTAGCTGCTAGACATATAAGCTTTGATCGGATGACAGGACAATCGACAATCAGATTGGATGCTGTCGAGCAAATCGCTTCGGAATTGAATCAGACGTTGCATGGATCTCAGCCAATCCTTAGTTTTTCGCAGCCTGTCACTCAATTATCAATGCCATCCACTGCTATACCAAAGCTTGTGAATACGCAAAGTTTTTTACAAGACATGAGTCAGTATGTCATGAACAACTTTCGAACGACTACTATGAATGGCATAACAGAAGCGCGCTTCTCGCTGTCGCCTGAACATCTGGGCCACGTTAATATCACGCTTACTATGCATAATGGTCAATTAGCAGCTCAATTCGTAGCACATTCATTGCTTGGGAGAGAGATGTTGGAGGGTCAAATGGGCATGCTGCGCCACGCTCTTCAAAATCAAGGTTTTCATGTTGAACGTCTTGAAGTGGTTCATAGCGACGCGATGTCTTCAAGTATGTACCAGCAAAGTCATCACCAGCAACCCGGCCATGCTCCGCAAGAAACGCTTAAGCATATTGGAGGGCACAGTAGTGAGGAAGGGATTGATGGATGGGCTGATGAGCTTAGTTTGACAGAGGGAGCGGGGGAAATGGCTATTCGATTACGGCTTTCAAACAGTGATTTTGATGTTACGGCTTAGGACGCAATCGTTAGATGAGGAGTTGAGTATAGATGGCAGGATCAACAGTAGGTACCTCCAATGTATGGCCGCACTACTCGAAGAGTAATGTTGACCGAGCTAATCGCAATCCCCAAGGAAGCGAATTGGGAAAGGATGAGTTCCTCAAAATATTATTAACACAGCTTTCAAACCAAGACCAACTTGACGAGCATTCACTCCACCGCGGTCATTGCCATCAGGCTGCGAAACGCCGGATAGCGTTTGACTTAGCATATCTTGGAACATAACACGCCCTGCTTTGAAACCTGCTGTATTCACATTCGCAATATTATTACCGATCACATCAAGCTTAACCTGAAAACCACGCATACCGGACACGCCGGAATATAGAGATCTAAGCATGTAATTTATTCCTCCTCGTACTTGCATAAAAGTGATCTTGCGGTGTTGCATTCAACAAGCTTTACCCAGAACCTTCCACCTATTATCAAGCTGCTTCAAGCGATCCACAGCTTAAGCTTCCTTGTCGGTCCAGCTTCCACATTTATGAGATAATGATTGCGCTATCGATCTGGGTGAAGATGTTATTTTTCATTGCTGAGCCTTGCATTGCTGTGACGATCGTCCGATTCTGGACGTTAACAATCAGTGCCATGTCATTCAAAAGTACTAATGATTCCTTCGCGCCTTTAGATGCTGCTTGATCCAAAGCAGCTTCTATTTTACTCCATTGCTCTGGTTGAACAGCCATTCCTCGTTGTTGCATTCGCATTTCGGCGATCGATACCATTCATACACCTGGAAGCTCTATGTCAACAGGTGTTCCGACTGATTTACGTATTGATGG
>ENA-OOPH01000011-OOPH01000011.1-human-oral-metagenome-genome-assembly--contig:-NODE-11-length-16188-cov-18.752693_pt1 | contig 16188 bp, 14 predicted proteins | sample MGYA00245298_ERZ501138 | MGnify/ENA primary metagenome ERZ501138 (study PRJEB25959, sample SAMN05335036) | human oral metagenome | host: human-associated | place: USA: California | collected... | reverse complement strand
GAAGATATACTGAAATGCTCAGATACAGCTTTCAGACCAAATTCCGAATCCGTAAAATGATTGTCGATATATTCAATAATGCTTTGAACAAGGTGATTATAGCCCAGTTTTCGCTCATCACGAATATGCAGCATTATTTCATTAATGCAACTATTCATCGACTTTATTAAAGCATCCCGATTGCGCATAGCTGGAAGTACGAACAAAAACGATGGAACCGGCAAAGCCGTACTATTCAATTGGTTTAGCTCTCCTTCTAAAAATGTAAGGTAAGCCGCATATCGTTCTGCCAATTCATGAATACTGACGAATGGATTCGATACAATATGTTTGTTAATTTCATTCATTTCCTGTTGAACGGCCTCTGTCTCCAAATGCCAAAGTGCTTTTGCCAATCTCTCTGCATCGGTCTTACTGTCCCACAACCATTGCTTATGTTTAATTCCTTCCACTTTCTCACGACTCAGCTTGTCACGAGTTTTTTCCAATGCTGATAAAAAGTAGTTGGAATCCAGTGGCTTCAATAAATAGTCAATCGCGCCAAGACGCAGTGCTTTTTGTGCGTAAGTAAAATCCCCATATCCGGAAATGATCATTATTTCTGCGTGTAATTCTCGCCGGATCATTTCTTGCATGAATGTCAAGCCATCCATCTCAGGCATACGGATGTCCGTAATAATTAAGTCAGGTTTGTGTTGCTCTGTTAACAGCAATGCTTGTGCCCCATCGCTAGCTTCCGCTACTACTCTGAATTCTTCGCCATGTCTTTCAATTAAGGCTCTAAGACTCGCTTTGATCATTCGCTCATCGTCCACAATCATTACTTTATACATCATCTGATCCCTCCAGATCGTCATATGGCAGTCGGACGGCAACTTCGGTTCCATGTTCATTCGACCGAATGATGTGCAAACCATAGGGGGCACCAAATGCAATCCTTAATCTAGAATGAACATTCCACAACCCGATAGCATGGGGAAACTGCGATAAGCTACGGAATAATATTTGATCTGATGTAGCCGTAAATGCCTGATTGTAGCTTTCTAGCAACTCAGGCAACATGCCTCCCCCCTTGTCTATTATGCGCAGCTCATAAAATTGTTCGTTAACAATTTCTTTAATCGCAATGAAGCCTGGTGCTTTACGTTTGTTGTCATACCCATGTGTAATTGAGTTTTCTATAATTGGCTGCAAAACTAGCCTAAAACATTTCACACGATCCAACATTCGTTCAGAAATCGAAAGATGAAATTCTAAATGCTCATATCGTTCTTGCAGTATAAGAAGATAATTATGGATGTTGTCAACTTCTTCACGAAGAGGTACCAACTGATCCGCACTATTCACACTATATCGAAAAAGATTAGCAAGGCGAACTGTCATTTGACTAATTGGATCAACCCTTGCAATAATGGCATAGGAATTAATCACTTCAAGTGTGTTATAAAGAAAGTGTGGGTTAATTCTAGATTGGATTCCCTGTAAGTATGACTCGCGCCATCTCATTTCCATCATTCTTTCTTTTTCCCGAGACAAGTGCAGCTCTAGAATGAGCATATTGATTTTGGAAAGCATATTGTTCAGACCTCTGCCCAATGTGCCGATTTCATCATTACGAAAGGATGCCCGTGTGTCCAGATCACCCATTTCTACCTTTTTCATTACTTTCAACACTTGCAGGATTGGCCTTGTGATTGAGAGAGACAAACCAAACATGATAGCAATCGCAAATCCAAACACAATCATGCCGATCACAATGGTTAAATCACGCAGCTTATGAAAGCCGCTCGTTAATTCCTTCATAGGCACTTCCGTAATAATCGTCAAGTTGGTAGAAGTAGAATAATGATATACTACCATTCTTTTATCTTTATCAGTCGAGTCTATAAAATGCCCTGAGGCTGCAGACATTCTCGAACGAAACTGTTCAGACAATTGGGTATTCCATTGGAGCGGATCTGGATGATAAATATACTGTCCGGAATTATCTACAATGGTTACGTACCCTGCTTCTCCCCACGTCTGATTGCCAATTAATTTCGTTATTTGATCCAAGGTAACATCGATGAATATCGCACCTGCAGGTTTAAATGTAATATTATTGTAAACTTTTCGGTATATCGTTATAACTGGCACATTAGTCGCTTCATTCGATCGAATTCCAAGTACTTTAAAGTTTTCCGAAAATTCATCGAGGTTAGATAATTCATTCAACCCTTGATTGCTCTCTCCACTGAAAAAACACCTTTATTCGTTAAAATCGAGAAGGCATGAACTACCCTGCTCCCATACACAATGTTGGGATATAAATCGTTCTTTATTTTTCGTGTCAGCTCATAAACTTGAAACAATTCATCCGCATCAACATTGATGAATTGTTGGATAAGGTTATTGGTTAGTAAAGGAACGGTATCATTTTTCAATTCGCTAAAATAGTTATCCAATACCGCATTAATCTGCTGGATCGATTGATGATTGAAACGCACGGCGTTCGCTTCAATCATCCCTGTCGATCTTTTATACCAGATCGTCCCTAACAACATGAATGGTACGCAGAAGAAAAGCAATGCGAATAAAAGTAATTTTGTGCGAATTTTAAGTCTGATTCCGTTGCTCATCCCTATATCCCCCATAGAGCTTCATTTATTCTTTTAACGATCCGAGCATAACGCCTTTTTACAAAAAACTTTTTGCAAAAATGGATATACAAGCAATATTGGAATCGTAGTAAATATAATAGCTCCCGCTTTGATCATCTCTGGTGTTTGCATCACACTTGCATCAAACATGCCATGCTCCGTACCCGAATCATTATCCCCTGCCAAAACCATATTTCGCAATCTAAGCTGCAACGGATATAATGAACTGCTGCGCAAATAAATTAATGCGCCAAAATAGGAGTTCCATGCACCTACTGCCTGAAATAAAGATACGGCTGCAAGAACAGGCTTTGACAATGGTAGCACTACTTTTTATAAAAAGACCAAACTCGCCGCTTCCGTCTATTTTGGCAGCATCATACAATTCGGTAGATATTCCTTGAAAAAATGCTCGCACGATAAAAACCAAATAAGCCCCCAACGCTCCCGGAACGATTAACGACCACAATGTGTTAAGCATGCCTAACTCTTTCACCACAAGATAGCTCGGAATAAGCGGAATAGGAAAAATAAAGGAAAATAAAATCAGCTTCATAATAAGCCTTTTCCCTATCATATTAGGCCGAATGATTGCAAACGACAGTGATGTTGTTAAAATTAAAAACAACAATGTTCCCACTACCGTAATAAAAATACTAACACCCATTGATTGCCACATGTATTTTGTTGAAAACAACGTTTCATAAACATTTAATTGAAATCCTTTCGGCCAGAATGTAACAAGTTTTAATTGTGCATACTCAGGTGAACTGACTGACACGGCTGCCAAGTGGATCATGGGAGCAATCATCGTCAAACTCAAAATGAGGATGAATGTGTTGTTCGCATAGTGAAAAATACGATCCGATAGATTATGAGACATGGTGTCACTTCCTTTTAATAAATGCTATCTCCCGTCGTTTTTTTGCTCAATTGATTCACACCTACAATTAGAATAATAGCAACAACCGCCTTGAATATTCCAATTGCAGTCGTATAACTATATTGACCACCAAGCAAACCAACGCGATATACATAAGTATCGAATACTTCGCCAACATCCCTTACAAGTGGATTCAAGAAAAACAATAATTTCTCAACACTTGCATCGAGCAAATGGCCGACTTTTAACAGCAATAATACAATGATTGTTGGCATAAGAGATGGAATTGTAATGCTCCGCATTTGTCTCCATCGCCCTGCTCCATCCACCATTGCGGACTCATACAGGCTCGGATTCACACCAGAAATTGCGGCCAAAAATATAATCATGGACCAACCGACTTCCTTCCATATGCCCGCAGAAATAACGATCCCAAAAAAATACTTTGACTCAATTAAAAATGAGATTGGCTCAAAACCCATGCTGATTAAAATTGTATTAATAAAGCCATCTAGTGAAAGCAAATTAAGAAATATACCGCCAACAATTACCCAAGATAGAAAGTGAGGCAAATAAAGGATTGTCTGCATCGAACGCTTAAACCACACAATTCGCATTTCATTTACTAGAAGCGCTAGAAGCAAGGGAGCTGGAAAGCCGAACAAAAGAGTATAGAGACCATATTTTAAAGAATTGCGTAGAACCATCATAAATTCATGATATTGAAACATCGTTACAAAATGTTTCAATCCGACCCACTTGCTATGAAACACTCCAGTAAAAAGAGTGTAGTCCTGAAAAGCAATGACATTTCCTGCAATGGGAATATATTTAAAAACCAAAAAATGTAGCAATCCAGGAATAGCAATTAACATTAATACCAAGGCATCTTTCGTTCGCGCACTTTGAATGGGCTTAAACAATGGCTTACTCCTTTCATAAAAAATTAGAGAAAGCCCAATACTGTCTAATCATTAGGCTTTCTCTTTGACTAGATTATTACTTCAAAGAGTTATACCACTCGGTCGCTTCCTGAATAGCTGCTTCTCCTCCATGCTTCAACCAATCCTGCACAAATTTATCGAATCCTTGATTCAAATCATCTACACCCATCACCATTTTGACGAATGCGTTATAAAACATCGAACTCGCTCCAAAGTTCGGTGCCAGATCCGGTTTTCCGTCCAAGGACGTTAGCGCAGGCATGTACATCGCATCATTCGTTTGCATACTGCCCTCTGCTATCTTAATTCCTTCTAAAATTTGTTCTCCGGCAGGCAAGTTTCCGATCACTTTAGTGCTGTTTCCAGCAATGTTGCGGAAGTTTAAGGATGTCTGGTAGAAGTTAAAGACGTCATCTTTAGTGTTCACTTCAGCAGTAGGATCATAAACAATTTTCCCGTTTTCAATTGTGTAATTATGCCCTTCAATTCCAAAAGCAAAGAAGTCTTCTGCTTCCGGACTACTGAATGCCCAATCTAAAAACTTAATAATTTCTTCTGGATTTTCGGTTTTCGCCGGAATAACCCAAACCCCATTTGTCATATCATTTTCTAAAGAAAACCCATTCTCCCCCCTAGGCCCCTTAGGTGGCGACATAATCGTAAGTTTTATTTCGGGATTATTGACATGCCAACCATTAACTTGATTAATCGCAGCTCCCCATGTACCAAAGTACCCTTTTTTATAATTGGCAGAAGTATCACTTTGTTTGCGTGTAGCAAAGTCTTTAGGGATGTAACCGTTGTCATACATCGTTTTGTAAAATGCAATGGCCTCTTTCATTTCTGGCTGAATCACATCAGGCTGCAGCTTACCATCTCTAAAGTGCCAAGTACCTGGTCTGACACCGAAAGATCCTGTAAAAATATCCGTCCAAGCTAAATTATCACTTAACGACAACGCATATTCATTATCAGGGTTACCATCGCCATTCATATCATTATTTTTGACAGCTTCTGCATACTCCAAGAAGTCCTCAATCGTCTCAGGTACCTTCATATTTAACTGATCTAACCAGTCTTGACGAATGAATGCGATCCGATCGGCTTTTAAATAGTTCAATTTAGGAATGGCATAAATTTTCCCGTCTTTACTTACTTTAGGACTGTTCCATGCAGCTTCAGGAATAATTTCCTTTAAGTTTAGACCATATTCATCAATCAGAGGTCCAAGTTCAAGAAATTGATTTTGATCCAGTGCACCACGATGAAAGTCCGCATTGATACTGTGTGTCCAAAGGACGTCAGCCAACTCCCCAGAAACAAAGCGTAAAGATAATTGTTGTTTAAAATCTTCATTATGTCCTAGAAACTCATACTTTAAATCATAGCCAGATAACCTGCTTAATTCATCCGTATATTTAGCTCTTTCGGCTTCAGGGCCCTGTACAGGAAAACTAGACCCGCCTTGTGTATTTAAAATGTGAATGCTCTTTTTCACTGGCTTTTCACTCGGCTCAAGTGCTGAGCCGCTGCCTTCGCTTTTTGGGGTTGGACTAGATTCAACTTTTCCGCCGCTTCCACACCCTGCCAAAACTAGCATAAATGTCATAAGTAATGCAAGCAATGAGACTATCCCTCTTTTATTCATGTTCCACGATCCCTCCATGATAGTTTAATTCATTTAGTTGTCACGGGCCCATGTGACACATTAATTATAACACTGGCATAATCGCTGGAAATATGATTTTTACGATGAAAGTATGCTGCATTGTACGACTTTGAATAACCAAATTTAATCCTTAATCTGCCTATTCGGCTAGGCAACTGCAATGGATCATGATATAATGTTTATTATAGGCAACCTAGTTTTGTATAATAAACCATATGAATGGAGCTGGAAGTTTCCATGACTAAGAAATATTGGGTTCCGGCCTTAGAGCGGGCGAATGATATTCTCCAGCTGCTAGGAGCACAACCTGGACAACTCAAGCTCATGGATCTCTCAAGACGACTGGACATTCATAAGAGCTCGATGTTCTCACTGCTTCACACATTAGAAGCGTTGGGGTGGATCATTCGAGATCCCCAAGATACATATCGACTGGGCGCTATATTTTCCGAATATGGTCATTTATATTTACAGCAGCATAACCTCGTTGACGCTTTCCAACGCGAGGCAGTTGCCCCAATGACTTTACTTGGTGAAACCATTCAATTAGCTTCTCTAGATGCTACTGAAGTGCTTTATGTTGCTAAAGTCGAAGCCCCTACACCTGTTCGACTTGTCTCAGATCCTGGCATGCGCCTGCCCGCACATGTTACTGCACTCGGGAAGGCAATACTTGCTGGATTGGATGATCATTCTGTGCGTGCAAAATATGAATTTCACCAATTGCAAGCTTTGACCCCATTTTCCATTACGCAAACCGAGGTGTTAATCGAACAATTGCCTGTGATCCGTCAACAGGGATATGCACTGGATCAACAAGAGGCCGTTGTAGGCTTCATATGTATAGCAGCTCCTGTTCAAGATGAGCAAGGAAACATCATTGCCGCAGTGAGCACCTCTATGCCGATCCATCAGTGGGACGTGAAGCATGAAAAAGCAATCAGTAGTATGAAGCAGCTAGCAAGCCGCTTGTCACAAGGTATTTATAATCCCTATTCTATTGAAGGAGTGATTCGCTCATGAGACTGCAAGACAAAATCATTTTAATTACTGGTTCAGGCTCTGGCATAGGTAGAAGTACTGCTCAATTATTCGCTAAAGAGGGCGCAACCGTAATCGTTAACGATCTGGATGAAACTGGCGGCCTAGAAACCGTTGAGGCCATCGCAGCTGAGGGTGGACAATCCATCTTCATTCAAGCAGACGTCACTTCCCCAGAACAAGTCAAAAGTATGATCGATCAAATCATTGCCAAGTATGGTCGCATTGACGTTCTTTTTAACAACGCTGGAATTAGCGGTGTAGGCGCACTGCACGAGCTAGAACCTGAGCAATGGGACCGCGTTATGCACATTAATACAAGAGGCGTGTTCCTGCCTTCCAAGTATGTATTGCCTTATATGATGGAAGCAAACAATGGGTCGATCATTAATATGTCCTCTTGTGTTGCAGAGATGGGTCTTCTGCGCCGCGCATCCTATGCTGCCTCTAAGGGCGCAGTACTTGCCTTAACGAAGGCTATGCAAGTTGACTATGCGCCATATGGCATTCGCGTCAATGCGCTTTTGCCAGGTACGATCTTGACTCCATTCGTTGAGGAATATTTGCGCAATTCTTATGACGATCAAGAGGAAGCGATTCGATCCCTGAAATCTCGCCAACTAAGTGGTGATCTCGGTCGACCAGACGACGTTGCAAAAGCAGCATTATTTCTTGCATCCGATGATTCCAAATTTATGATGGGGTCCCCGCTATACATTGATGGCGGTGCAACTTTCGGTAAGAATGCTTAATAAGTTCAGGAATAAGTTCAAAATAGTCTAGTATTCATATTTGAAGTTTCACTAGAGAAGTGAGACAATAGAGTGGAATGATTGGAATTGAGAATTTTAAACAGCCAATCGATATTATTTGCCTGGAGCAGGAGGATACGATAAACATGAAATTGTTGACCTTTGTTCAGAATGATCAAACAAAGCTCGGAATTAAAACAGATCGCGGCGTACTGGATGTAGCTGCAGCCGCAGCAGGACAAGCTGTCCCAACATCCGTTATGGACGTTATTCGCGGTGGTCAAGAAGCGATCCAATCTTTACAACAATTGGTCGATGCGAATGGTGATGCCAACTTGTTGAACGAAGAAGAATTAAACCTAGGACCATGTGTCACACATCCGAACAAAATTATTTGTGTAGGACTGAATTATCGTCGACACGCGGAGGAGACAAACTCTCCAATCCCAGAAACACCAATTCTCTTCAACAAATTCAACAATACATTGACTGGACATCAGCACGACGTTAAGCTTCCAAAGACTTCTTCCAAAGTTGACTATGAAGCTGAGCTTGTAATGGTCATTGGTAAAGAAGCCAAATATGTAGACAAAGCCAACGCATTGGATCATGTATTCGGATATTGCAACGTGAATGACTTGTCTGCTCGTGATTTGCAACTTCGTACATCTCAATGGTTGCTCGGTAAAAGCTGCGATGGTTTCAGCCCGCTTGGACCATACTTGGTAACGGCTGACGAAGTTGGCAATCCGAACGATTTGAAGGTTAAAACAATCGTCAATGGTGAAGTAAGACAAGACTCTAACACATCCGATATGATCTTCCACTGTGACGAGATCGTCAGCTATATTTCCCAACACATGACGTTGGTACCTGGTGATATCATCCTTACTGGAACACCTGAAGGGGTTATTATGGGTTATCCACCAGAGAAGCAACAATACCTTAAAGACGGTGACGTAATGACCATTGAAATCGAAAAATTAGGTTCATTGACCAACCGTATGGTGAACGAATAAAAAAATGTGTGATCGACCAGGATGTGAAGGTGACTAGTGCCTTGCACCGAACAAATCAATCATCATGCAGATCTATAAAGAACGCCCTAAGGATTACTCCTTTGGGCGTTCTTTACTGTCTCTCTCCTAATTGAAACACCGAACGATATTGAATGGATTCACGCTTAACTATAATCTGAATTTCACCGAGAAGATCCGTGCGATAAATGGGAATCCGACGTTCCTCCAGCCGATCAATCACCTCTGGGCTTGGATGGCGATATATATTATTACGACCGAGCGAAATACCTACCGCTTGCGGCTGCCAATAATCAAGCCAAGCCGCAGTAGAAGATGTTTTGCTGCCGTGATGCGCTACCTTCATGAAAGCGATCGGCGCCTTCTTCTCATCTTCGTTCAATTGACCAAGTAGTTCTGCTTTGGATAGCCATTCATATTCTGCATCTTTCTCCATATCACCAGTGAACAAAAACTGATGTTCGTGCATCGTCAACATTGCTACAAGTGAGCGGTCGTTCTGTGCATCTTCTTCTATGATGTTCCCCTCATTTTCATCTGAAGATGGTGGTGCAAGGAAGGTGATAGAAGTACTGTTGCTAATTTTCAACTCCATTCCTTCCGATGCAGCAACTAGATCGATTTCCTTCTCCATCGCTGTTTGCAATAACCGAACAACACCTGCATTGCGTTTCACACTTCCGTTAAATAATATTTTGCGAATCGGAATTTCTTCTACAACAGCCTGTAATCCACCGTAATGATCTGCGTCAAAATGTGTAATCAGAACGGCATCCAGCTGTTGTACTCCCCGCTGCTTAAGCAAGGGAACGATGAGCTTCTTGCCTACTTCATAGGGATCGCGCCGCTCCTTCCATTCTTCCCCTGGCTTACGAAAGGTGACTGTCCCACCTCCATCAATCAAAACATGCTTGCCTTCGCTTGTACGAATTGCGATAGCATCACCTTGTCCCACATCCAGCAACTGAATACGTCCTGTCCGATCCCAACGATCAGGGGCGTAGCCATAGAGCAACAGTCCAATCGTCACAGTTAAAGAAAAAACAAATGAACATAACCACTGCAATGAAATACGCGGAGCTTCAATACGAATACCCTCTTTTAAACGACTCCTTCCTAGCTGCCAATTGATCCATGAATGAAGCAACCAACTTATTCCGATATAGTAAGCTAACACCCACCATCGCTCTGGACGAGGCCAAATCATTTGCCACGCTTCCCACTGTACGAGCCAATTTACTGCATAAAAAATCCACTCGTTTAAATAAGTGACTGGCCATGCAAGCAGTTCCCCTAAATTACCTAATACCGATCCAACGAATAATACAGCATAACCAAGCGGAATAATCACCATACTAATGATTGGAACGAATACTAGGTTAGCAAAAAGTGAGAGCATCGAAAATTGGCTGAAATAATAAATCGTCAATGGAAATGACATGAATTGAGCAGTCACGGCAATCGCAATCGGGCCTCTCAGTTTTCCAAGTCGATTTGGAAGAATAGATTGAATTCGCGATACGCCAACTATTAAACCGATGGTGACTAGGAAGGAAAGCTGAAAGCCGACATCCAACAAATAATATGGACTCCAAATTAACATCAGTATTCCGACCGCCATTACAATAGTCAAACTTTGTTTGACTTGTTTGCGTCTCACGAGATAAAGACCGATCATTGCCATCATTCCTGCACGGATTACGGAAGGTGATGAACCTGTAATTAAAATATAAATAGGAATAATGGCTATCGTCACACTTTGAATGCGTTCTCTTACAAATCCAATTCTACTTAGCGTTCCCATAATCATCATCATGAAAATACCCACATGAAGTCCGGAGATTGCCAAAATGTGTGTTAATCCAAGCTGCGAAAATTGAGCAAATGCTTGGGGATCAAGTTCCGATCGTTCTCCAATCAATAGCCCTTTCATATACCCCGCATGAAGTGGTGGAAACAGTTGATCCAATCGTCCTGATAACCAATCCCGCAGTTGATCGTTGAAGCGCAATATGTGATTTAGATTCCAATTATGATTGGACCACACTTGAATTGTATCCAAACCTTTCATCTGAAGCTGCCAATGAATATGCTGTAAATACAAATATCTGCGATAATCAAAGCTATCAAAATTACTTGCTTCTTGTGGGAGGCGCAACGTGCCAATAAGTTGGATCTTGTCCCCTCTTCCCCATCCCTCAGCTTGCTGTTGTTCATCACGATGTAGTAAACGAATAGTAAGGCGAACCGATTCACCTTTCGCATGGATCTTCGTCCCATCTTGCTGTATAAGTTCCCCTATCCTAACGATCATTGCCACCTGGTCTCCATCTATGGAAACGGGTGTCTCAATCATCCCCTTGACATATACTTCTTCCTCTGCAAGTACAGCAGGTATGTTGGATCGATTAGTCGAATCAAACCAATGATAATAATTCATTGCTACTAGTATGATGAACAAATACCATATCCACTGTTTCCCTGGCAGCGTCAGCCATTTCATCCATAACAGTAATATAGGAGGAAGCAAACCATACCACCAAACTGGTTCTATAGCCGGCCATAGCATTATACAACTGTATCCAGCAACCCACGCTATTGCTGTCCCAATAATGGCACGATGAATTATAGTCAATGAGCATCCCTCTCTCTCATCATGATCATAAGAAATCGTCTAATTCCAATGAATAGCGAGCGCACGTTTCCGTATCAAATTGGATAGTTCACGAAATGTAAACAGCAAAAAGCACCCCTCCCGATTAACGAGAAGAGGTGCTTCCTCTAAATTCCAAAATAACAATCACTCATTAGTAACGTTCATTATCGTATCCGCAGGCGGAGAGTAATGTTGCAAGCTACGGAAAGTCACTTCGCATTTGTGCATCAAAGCATTAACACGCTCTGCATCCTTAGAATAGTCACGATGGAATACAACCTCTCTCACACCGCTGTTCGCCAACATATTAGCACATGTCCAGCAAGGTTGATCAGTAATATACACCGTTGAACCTTCACGGTCATTCCGGTCGGTGAATAATAGCAAATTCTGTTCCGCATGTATCGTGCGAACACAACGTTCCTTACGAATCAAATGCCGTTCGTCATTCACCCACTGCTCTTCGAATTCCTCAACCAGCAAACAGCCTGCTTCCGTACAATCCGGAACCCCCATGGGTGCGCCATTATAAGCGGTTCCAAGCAACTTCTTGCCTTGTACAAGTACAGCGCCGACATGGCGACGAGAACATTGTGAGCGCGTAGAGACCATATAGGCAATATCCATGAAGTAAGTATCCCAATCTTTCCGTACATTCATATGATCAGTGCCTTATTGTTGGCTAGCTTTAATCGCTTGATCTAGGTCATAGATGATGTCATCCAATCCTTCAGTACCGATGGAAAGACGAATCATACCTGGCAATACGCCTGCAGACAATTGCTCTTGCTCGTTCAATTGCGCATGAGTCGTACTAGCTGGATGAATAATTAGAGACTTCGAATCACCAACATTCGCCAAGTGGGAAAGCAATTTCACTTCTTCAATAACTTTACGTCCAGCAGCAGTGCCGCCTTTAATACCAAAGGTCAGTATAGCTCCTACACCTTTCGGCAAATATTTTTGAGCCAACTCGTAGGATGGATGACTTGGCAATCCTGCGAAGCTTACCCACTCCACACTTTCATGCTGCTGGAGGAATTCAGCTACTTTCTGAGCATTGCTCGCGTGACGCTCCATACGAAGATGCAATGTTTCCAATCCTTGTAAAAGTAAGAATGAGTTAAATGGTGAAATTACAGCACCCATATCACGCATTAGCTGAACACGAATTTTAATAATATATGCTACTGGTCCAACTGCATCTGTGTATACAACACCGTTGTAGCTTGGATCAGGCTGAGTCAAGCCTGGGAATTTATCATTTTGCTTCCAATCGAATTTACCGCCATCAACAATGACGCCGCCGATGGAAGTTCCATGTCCGCCAATAAACTTCGTCGCAGAATGAACTACGATATCTGCACCATGGTCAATCGGGCGAAGCAAGTATGGACTAGGGAACGTATTATCAACGATTAAAGGAATACCATTCTCATGCGCAATCGCTGCAACCGCTGCTATGTCTAGAACGTCACCGCGCGGATTACCAATCGTCTCAGCATAAAGAGCCTTTGTGTTAGGAGTAATCGCCTTCCGGAAGTTCTCAGGATCATTCATATCAACAAATGTTGTTGTGATGCCAAGCTTCGACAATGTATTAGCGAATAAGTTATAAGTACCACCATACAAACTAGAAGCAGAAACAATCTCGTCACCAGCACCTGCGATATTCAGAATAGCAAAAGTAATCGCGGCTTGCCCGGAAGATGTTGCTAATGCAGCTGCCCCATTCTCAAGTGCTGCAATACGTTGTTCGAATACATCGGATGTTGGATTCATCAAACGTGTATAAATATTACCGAATTCCGCTAAAGAGAAAAGATTCGCTGCATGTTCTGTGTCTCGAAAGCCGTAAGAAGTCGTTTGATAAATGGGGACTGCTCTGGATAATGTTGTTGGGTCTAGTTCTTGTCCCGCATGAATAGCAAGTGTTTCAAAAGATAATTGGCGTTCATCTGACATAATAATCAATTGCCTCCCTCATACTGTATATCTACTAGTATTCTCTCATAATTTCTTACAAATGAATAGTATCAATTTATTAACCCAAGTTATTACGTATGATTAGTATGATAACAGTTTTAAATTGTTCTGGCAACTACATATTAACCATATGGCGTACATAATATGATCCGATATAACAATACTTATTGGAACGATTATTCATTTTCCAATAAACTTTTGCAAGTTTGCAATATTTAATAAGAAGAAGGTCATTATGAAACTGAGATGAGCGCTTGCAATTTCAAATATGTCTTTTCTCCAATGCCTTTCACTTTAGTCAACTCATGCTTTGTTTTAAAACCTCCCTTTTGCTCCCGATAGGCAATAATTGCCTTAGCTTTACTGGGGCCAATACCAGGAAGAGTAGTCAATTGCCCTTCATTCGCCGTATTAATATTCACAACTTTACTGTCAGCTTGCCCCCCAGCGCTTGATAAAGGGCTCACTTCGACTTCCACTGCCCGCTCAGTGGATGGTTCGCTGTATGGAGTAGGCGTTGGGGGCTGTGATGGGGGTTGAATGGTGACATTATTGCTTGTTGTATGTTCCAATGGTGCAATTGTAAACGTGCTAGCCAGACTAGATGTTGGTTCCGATGCTGGCATCATTGTTTGATAATCCGGGTTAGAGGATGCCAGCCATGCCTGAATTTGAGAATGTACAGCATTCTCTTCAATCTGTTCTTGTTGCATAGAGATTGTTCGCACTAGCCATACGCAACCTAATATAGCAAATGCTAAGCCCACTGCCATAAACCATTGCCGATATTTCATCCACCAATCCATCATCCCACCACCTCCTTCAACTAAATTCGCATTTTCTCCTCTTTTCACTTGCCAACAAAAAAACACCACCCTTGTTCATAATGACAAGGCGGTGCTTCCGCGCTCAAAAATATTCTTTCCTAATCATACGTTTCTTCATGAAACAATTCAAGTCCTGCATGTTTCCCTAATGCTCCACATATAAATAACCTGAAGCCTCTTCGTAATACGTTGGAAGCTTCAGTAAGCACGATCGAACCAATGCATCTAAGCATTGTAAAGGAGGTCCGCGATGAATGTAGGCTTTATTGGCACTGGAAGTATGGGACATCTATTAATTGAAGCATTCCTGCGCTCTCATGTTCTGGATGCATCGCACATATTCGCACATAACCGCACAACTGAGAAAGTTCATCAGCTAGCAGAACGTTTTCCTGGTTTACGCGTTGCATATTCAAATAAAGAGATTGCTGAGCAATGTGATCTCATATTTTTATGTGTTCGACCTTTAAGTTTCTGCGAAGTTATCAACGCAATAAAACCTTACCTTCATTCCGAACAAATCGTTGTATCCATAACTAGTCCGGTTATGCTGTCTCAACTTGAGGCAGAGCTGCCCTGCAAAGCAGCAAAAATTATTCCAAGCATTACAAATTATGCCAACAGTGGTGTAACACTGTGCATGTATGGCACGCGAATCAACGAAACGGATCGTACAACGCTGGAATCATTAATGAAAGCGATCAGCAGACCGTATGTCATCCAAGAACAGCATACACGGATCTCCTCTGATTTATCGAGCTGTGGACCAGCATTTTTCGCTCTTTTGCTGCGTCATTTTATTGAAGCTGCGGTAGATGTAACGAATATCCCTTACGAACAAGCTAACCTTCTCGCTTGCGAGATGCTGCTTGGAACCGGTAAGCTTTTAACAGAAGGCGGAATGACCCCAGCCATGCTTGAACAGAGAGTTGCCGTGCCTGGAGGCATAACAGAGGAAGGACTTCAACTCATGACAAAAGAGCTGGATGGAATGTTCCAACAGCTCTTTCGGATCACACATGCAAAGTATGAAGATGATATCATCAAAATAGAAAAACAATGGGGAGAATCTCTATTCTAGCAATCTCCCCCTGTCCTTATATCTTATAGCTTTTATCTTCTATTCATTTGCTATTCTAATCTAGTTTTCTGCTTCAGCATTCGTGCGTCAGTTAGCAACAATATTCACTAGCTTACCTTTCACGGCGATTACCTTGCGAATCGTTTTGCCAGCAATTGCTTCTTGCACTTTAGGAAGTGCTTCCGCTGCTTGCTGCATAGCTTCTTGGGATAAGTTTACATCTATAGCTAATCTCTCTACTATTTTCCCATTCACTTGTATGACAATTTCCACTTGGTTTTCCTTCGTCCATTTTTCATCAAAGCTAGGCCAAGGAACATACGTAATGGATTGTTGATAACCAAGACGCAGCCATAGTTCTTCTGCCAAGTGCGGAGCAATTGGAGACAGCATTTGAACAAAGTTTTCCATTGCCTTTTTTCGGGAGCACATCCGTTTTATTCGCTTCATTCACAAAAATCATTAAATTGGCTAATCACCGTATTAAAGCGAAGACCTTCTAAATCATCAGTAATTTTCTCAATGGATTTGTGCCATACACGCATAAAAGCTTCACTCGTCTCAGATGCATCCGCTTGAATACGAACATTCAGTGTATCATCTTCCAGTGCCAATAAAGCCTACATTCATCGCGGACCTCCTTTACAATGCTTAGATGCATTGGTTCGATCAC
>ENA-OOPH01000010-OOPH01000010.1-human-oral-metagenome-genome-assembly--contig:-NODE-10-length-16418-cov-2.451108_pt1 | contig 16418 bp, 25 predicted proteins | sample MGYA00245298_ERZ501138 | MGnify/ENA primary metagenome ERZ501138 (study PRJEB25959, sample SAMN05335036) | human oral metagenome | host: human-associated | place: USA: California | collected 2014-05-03... | reverse complement strand
GCGGGACTTTCGAGATTCCTACGCTCACTGTTAACAACCGAGGTAAGAAGTCTCGAAGTATTCTTGGCAATGCTAGGGATGCTATTGGGATCCATCCTTCTGTCGCTGAGCGTCTTAGCGGTGCTGATTTTGATGGCGACTCCGTCCTGGTAATTCCCAACAAGGGAAAGACCCGGATTCGTTCCACCGCTCCACTCAAGGGATTGAAGGGGTTCGACCCCAAGAGAACATATCCTGGCTACCCTGGTATGAAGAGGATGTCGGATACTCAGACCCAGATGGGTAAGGTGTCCAATCTTATTACTGACATGACTCTCAAGGGTGCCAGTGCCGATGAATTGTCCCGGGCTGTTCGTCACTCCATGGTTGTTATTGATGCCGAGAAGCATAATCTCAACTACAAACAGTCCGAGGTAGACAACGGCATCGCCGCATTGAAGAGGAAGTACCAGGGCGGCGCCGATAAAGGTGCAGCCACTCTTATTTCCAGGTCCAAGGGTGTTCAGTATGTACCCCATCGCAAGCCACGCAGTGCAGCGAAGGGCGGTCCATATGATGCAGCCACTGGTCGCAGGGTCTACGAGGAGACTGGTGAGTCCTATATCAACAAGCAGGGCAAGCTAGTCAAGAAGCAGACCAAGACCACCAGGATGGCAGAGGCTACCGATGCTAGGAAGCTGTCCTCGGGTACACTGATGGAGGGTATTTACGCACAGCACGCCAATGAATTGAAGGCCAGGCCAACGATTGTAGGAAGCGTGCCATTTCAACCCCCGCCATATCTAGAGACCCCCGGGCTGCAAAGGCATACGCCCCAGAAGTTGCCACCCTCCGCGCTAAATTAAACCGGGCCCTCAAACAGAAGCCCCTAGAGCGGCAGGCACAGCTAGTGGCACAAGGTGTTGTGCAGAAGAAGCTTGAATCAAATCCAAATTTGACCAAGAAAGAACGGGCTAAGCTTGAGGCCATGGCCATCAAGACCGCCCGCCGCCGTCTTGGTTACGATAGAGAAGGCACAAGAGTGGTCCCTACCCCTCGTGAGTGGGAAGCCATCCAGAAAGGTGCTATATCTAACTCGATGATGGAGCATATTCTAGCCAACTCTGATCTTGACACCATCAAGTCACTGGCTTTGCCAAAGGAGAAGCTTCCTCTTGCTGGTGCTCAGAAGGATCGAATCAAGACTCTTCGATCTAACGGAGCCAACACAGCACAGATCGCTGAGGCATTGGGCATTTCTACAGCTAGAGTTAGGGAGTACCTGAATGGCTAGCCTTCTGTCCATTGTCAACTGTCCATTGTCCTTGAAACGGGGTGTTTAGACCCATGCTACGCCTAGCACTCACTACTGAGGACAATCCTTACGATCCTTTCGATGAGTTCGAAGAGTGGTTTAACTTTGATGTTACTCAAGGTTACCACACCTGTGCCTACCTGGCACGGGTCACTACCCGGACTAACGCCAAGATAGCGGTCAACAGCTCCGGTAGATGGAAATATCTGGCCGGTCTCTCTGATTCGGACGCGGGTCACTGCATAGCACGGTTCGGCAAGACCTCGCTCGAATGCGTGAATCATGTTGCCCGATCTAGTTGTGAGTTCTAGATTTACAACGTGATTGTTCGTTTTGTCGCCATCGATGTGGTTGACTTCCCAACCGTCAACACCGCAGTCGTAGAAGGCATCCGCCACCAACCGGTGTACTGAGACGGTCTTTCGTTCGCCGGCTATCCATAGTTTGACACGAAGATATCCGGCCCTATCGGGAGACTGCTGCAGAAGTCGAAACTTCTGCTTGTCGAATACCTGTCCCCAAGAACTGACATCATACCGAGGAATGCCTCGGGCTTCGTTCCACAACTCCATCAGGAATCCTCGGTCTTGATCTCCTCGATGAGCTTGTCAAACCAGACGATCTTGTCCATGATATGGGCGATGTCGTCTGGCTGCGGAGTGTCGACCAGAATATCATCGTTCTGGTAGATGCGGGTCTCGACGTTGATCTCGCCCGGCAGCTTCTCATACTCCAGGCAGAACAGTGCTGCGTAGATATGAAGCTGGACCATGTTGACACGAGTCACGCCGGTCTTGAGGTCGTGGATGCGGAGAAGATGCTTCTTCTCGTCGAAGCCGATGGCGTCGGCGGTCCCGAAGGCGTTCTCGCTGTGATATAGAACGACCTCAGGGTCAAGACCGTAGCCAATGGCGTCGTTCACGTAGGCGTTGAAGGTGGCCTTGTTCCTCGGCATCCGCATCTTTAGGCGAATATGCTCTGCGGCTAGGGCGTGAAGCCTGGTCCCCATCGCTGCCGCCTGTGCTGTTCTGAATGCCTCGCCCAGTTTCTCGTCGTCGTAGTTGACCCAACCGTGTTTGCTGGCGCTCAGAAATGCGTGCAGGCCATCCAGCCTTGAGTGTACGTTCCAGTTCATCGAGCGTTCCTTTCTCGTTCTCTGGGTATATGAATGATGCGAAGGACCATTCGCCGAGCTTGTCGATGAAATGGTCCTGGTTCGGTCGGTGAGCAGCGTCGGCGCTTCTCTTGACCTCGAGTGCGGCCCACTTGGATCCGAATATGATGATCAGGTCGGGTATGCCCTGATTGTGGTTTGGATCGTTCTTGAGGATGAGGCAGCCAGGCAGGCGTTCCTCAATCCTGGATATGAGTCCACGTTGGTAGTCGCGTTCGAGCATGGGGTCTATCCTCGAATCAAGAATTATACCCACGGTTGGCCCTGGCGCCGCAGATGTCGGTACTCGTAAGTTGTTTGACAATTCTATGCGGTGTTGAGGTAGCGTAGTTCGGGCCAACCGTGGGAAGTATGCCGAAGCGAGAGGGGTCGAAAATATAGAAGGCCCATCTCCTTCATTAGGATACATGTTCGCGACGCGGTCTATTGTACATGTCGTTGAGTCTTGCGATGGAGGTGTCAGGCACTGCATGTACAATACAACCGCATGTACAATAGGCTTGGACAAAAACCCGGGCAAATCTCTATATTCCCTATATATATAGAAAATTTACTCAACTCCTGGTAATCAGAACAAAACTGGCCAATTGGCCAAATCAGGGGTAAAACCGCGGAATTGCAACGAAAAGTGGTGGCCAGATCCGTGGCCAACCCCGTTTCAAAACTGGCCAATCGCCCCAAAACTGGCCAAATCCGGAACACAAGTACAACACAAAATTTGACCGTTTTCAAAACTGGCCACAAAATTGGCCAATAACTGGCCAATCTCATACGCCACTCCAGTCACACAAACATCAGAATCGTTGCCCACCCGCCATACCAAATGGTACAACGGGTGGTACAACAATCACCTCAGAGACTCGTAAAAACCCCTCTCATTGAAGATCTCCTTGACCCGAATCGCCCTCGAAATGGCCTGATCGATGGGTGACTGGCTCTTCAGGTAGTAGTAGTTCAAGACTGAGTAAGGAGTGTTCAGTCTGTCGATTCGCCCCTCGCACTGCTCCATGACCTTCCAAGAGTAGTTCTGCGAGAAGAATATCATCGTGTCACAAGTGGTACAGTTCCAAGCCTCTGCACCTGCTGTGTATTGCACAAGATACACCCATCGCTCACCCTCCGGCAAGGCCTCATGCTTGTGGCCGTTGTACTCGGCAATCGGTACTCCGAGAATATCCCCCAACGACCGCAGCATGAAGAGCTCATAGTCGAAGTTGTAGAAGACGATGACTCGGGGATGCTCCTCACACAACTGTCGCACAGCCTCAAGTCTCACAGGATCCTCGTTCGTCACTCTTCTCAAGACATGACAGAGGCCTCCAGCGTTCTTGATGGGCTCTTCCTTGTACGGATCGAAGCGATACTTCTGGATCGTACGATATGGCTTCTCCTCGTAAGATACCGGGACATCCGTCCGCTTCTTAACCGTCTTCTTGACGAACGGCATGTCCACGAGGACCTTCTTACGAAGCCGCAACAGCTTCCCCTGCCCAAGATATCGCTCAAGACGAGGATAGCCCGCTCTATAGTTGAACTGGCAGTGCTCCCTCTCGAACTGGGTGCGGTTCTTAAAGAAGCCATTTGCAATAAATACCGGGCAGTAGTCCATCCAGTTATCGCCAGGGGTGCCAGACAGCATGATCCACTCGTTGTTACGAGCCATCTTGACAAATGTCTTGGCCCATTTGCCGCTGCCAATGGCTCTCTGCTCATCGAATATGATGAAGGAGTCACGGACGTTGCTGTAGTTACTGATGTTGTTCCACGAATCGACCGTCGTGTAGTCCGTCAGCCCATACATCGAGACATCGCCCTGCCAATCAAGATCATCCCTCTTGCGAGCGGTGGTGATTATATATAACCTGGGTCCTTCGGCAAGCCGCCTCGGAAGATCGGCCGGATGCCGCACCCCCCAGTACTCTCTCGACGTAGTACTGGAGGGCGACAACCGACTTCCCCGAGCCCCGGCTTACCGGTCAATATGCACCCATTCCTCAGGTTCTTCACAGCTTCGACCTGATGGGGCCACAGATCAACTGGTCCCAAGGCTCACTCCCTCTTGATCTGGATGCAGACGAGAGGGGCGGACATACTCATAGATTCGATCGGAAGCTCTTCGAATATGACCTCGTCTTCGTTGACGTCACGAATGGACACGGCGGGTCCGCCCTCCTTTAGAAAAGTCCAGATATCGAATAGGTCTTCCTTCTCGTAGAGAACCTCACCCCCATTGATGACTGTCAGAAGGATCTTCTCTGCGGGTATCATGATGCCTTCCTAGTGAGTCGATACTGCGGGATACCATCCTCAGATATCAAAGCGACATCCCAAACAGCCTTGTCAAACCAGACCTCTTCCATATACTCGGTTTTGAGTCGGTAACCGCCGATAAGTCTGCGCCCGTCAACTACTCGCTCAGGAGTGGTCTGGATAAGCACAATCCGTTCAACTCGTCCGTTGTCGTCCACTTCAAGAATCATTATGCCTCCTCGGCCCGAATGGTGACGTATGGCGCTTTCATGGACATGACTTTGATCGGGAGATCTTCGAATATGTACTCCTCGGTGATGGTGTTCTGAATGGTCACTAAGGTTTTGCCGTTCTTATTGCCCGTCCAGATATCGAAGCAGCCCGGCCCACTGTGGATGGTCTTGTCTCCCTGAAAGATGATCAGGATAGTGAATTCTCTCGATGGCATGTCAGTTTTCCTTCCTTTCGATATCATACAACGACGGCCTCATCCAAATGGTTGTTAGGTGGTTGACGTCGTCCTTCTGCTCCCACTCGCGAGCGGAGAAGGTCATGACCCCTCCGTCAACTAACCGGAAATACCAGATGGTCCAACCGGTCTCGTCATACTCAGCCCAGCGCTCGGTAAACTCCGCTCGCCGAATGTCATTCCCGTACTCCCAGATCAGGATATACGGATCATGCCCGTCGTTGTGCGGACTCTTGTACTCACTCACCACAGAACTCCTTGGTAGATGGTTTCCCACTTGCGTCGTTTGGCGTCCCACGCCCTCCTCATCGAGTCGCTGTGGGACTCCAGGAAGAGATTTGAGAGCCTGTTATCAGTCAGGTCACCATTCAGGTGAGCGACCCTCTGTAAGGGCTCCAGAGGGCCGTTGAAGGCCTCCCAGACCAGCTTCTGGACATACTTCGTCCGTCTAATCCCACGATCCCACAGGGTTACCTGAACGTACCCGTTCGCTCTAAGGCACGGGGTAAGAATCTGACCAGTCGAGATACGACGAACCCTACCGAGATCACTGACCTCGATATCATCGATGACGCTGTCCTTGAATGTCTCAGTAGGAGCCAAGTCGGCAGTGCTGGGGGATTCCACTCTCCCTCTCTCCTTTCACTCCGTCGACCATGTGGATATAGTACTCGACCGGCATGTATTCCTTTCCGTCCTCCTCGATGATGGGCTTGTACTTCGGTCCGTCCTCCTTATCGCCCTTGGGCGGATAGTAAGGGTACTCGTCACTCAGATACAAGTTGTCCAGAGCGCAGTTCCAGACGTTGCCGTCTTTGTGGCAGAGATAATGCGAGTTGACCTTCTCTCCCATGAACGTCTCCCAGACGGTGAAAGCAACCGGGAAGGTTCGGCTCTCCCCGTCGACGCGAACCGAGAACATGAGGTTGGTCCTGCTCGGAGGCATCATGGGCTTGATCCGATGCAGAGTAGTCATGTTGATCAATTCGCCGCCCTTGCTGATGGCAAAGCCCGGCCAGCGATCCAGAGGCGTGAACTCCTCGTTCAAGTCCTTCAGATATAGGTTCTCCAAGGAGCAGTTCCATGGGTCGCCATCTACATACCGAACCTCATGCATGAACGGGATCTCGCCGTGGAAGTGGGTCCAGATGATCTTGCTGAGGAGCTGAACCCGGTAGCGATGTCCTTTGTAAAAACGGATCTGCGGAAGACCATACCGGGACGTCCGGATGGGTATAAGCTTGCCCGAGCGCTTCCCGTAGACAGTTCCGTCCTCTCGAATATCGTAGATGTTCGGGTCGGGCATCGGGTCAGTGGTCGCCATTAGTAGCCTCCTCCACGAGACGGTATGCAGAAATCATGTCGTCAGCCACTCCAAGTAACCCTTCCTTGTGCCAGGCAATCCAGTGTTCGCCGTGTCGCTCTACAGTATATGCTTTCATGCCCAGTCCTCCTTGACAACTACGGTATCCTCAGTCCACTCCTCGCAGATAAATTGGTCGATTGGGAGATATGTGAGGGTGTCATCCAGCTCGACAATGACCAGAGCGGCCCGGGGGATCCCTCGTCTCCGATATCCCCATCACAACATAAATCCTTGATCTTTCGCTGGGCAACTTTGCCATCGAGCGTCTTTAAAACCAGCTTCATCGGTGCCTCCTACACAAGTACAATACGGAAAAATGAGGGTCATTGCTTGTAACGTGCGGCGATGACCTGTGATACGTCGTCGACGTCAAACTCACGGAGGCGTGACGATAGGTAGTGGAGGCGACAGTCGCCGGTCTCCACCTTGAGGTCGCCGTGTTTCGTCCAAGTTATCTCGCCCTCGATAATATAGAACTTGAAGTCTATCGTCTCGATATTGACTGTCCAGAGGTTAGGATCCTTACCCTCCTCAACCGGAGGGAGTTCCCAGATAATCAGAGAGTCGTTTCCGACGACGTCGAATGTGGAGTCTTCAGTAGAGGCCTCTACTTCATGGACACCAAGTTCGTTATTGGTGTCAACCTCTACGATCCACTTGGTGAATCCGGGCTTTTCGACTTTGGCTGTGGCGACGATGTCGAAGTCGTAGCTACGGCCCTTGCTTGTGTGGAAATAAAGCTTCTTAAGCATGCGTTCGTTCCTTCTAGTGGGTATGGGGGCCCCAGGTCTCCCCAGGGCCCCCGTGGATATGTATGTCAGTGCAGGATCGGCTCGTAGAGACCCCAGAGCTGACCCTCAGTCATGAGGTCGAACTTGTTGTCGCTACGACGGATAACCCACTTACCGACGGCTCCGGTGTGAAGGTGAGCCTTGATCTCCTCGTCGCTGGCGGCCCAGTTGCGGACCATGCGGAGATTGTCGTTGGTGACCTTGACGGCCTCGCAGACGCTACGGCGAGGGTTGAAGAGCTTGACTTCCAGCGGCATCAGAACGGAACCTCCTCGGTGTCGGCGTCCTCAGCGTACATAGCCTCAAGCTCGTCCTCCACGATAGTGAAGAAGCCCTTGTCAAGATAGGCCGAGCAGAACTCCACTCCAGCTTGAGTGCGTCCGTGGTAGGGGCGGAGGGCAATATCGGCCCGCTCGAGATCTGCAAAATCGAGGGCGCCGACTGTCTGCTCGTTCAGGAGCGTACGGGTACGTCCGATGATCGAGACAATCTTGGGCGGACGGCCTCCGAAGTTGACCTTCACCTTAATATAGGGAAGGGGCTCCTCCGTGTCGTCCCGGGGCTTCAGGGTCTTGATGTTGAACCCTTCGGTCCGGAAGTCGTCGACGGCATCGTCAGGGAGGATGACGCAGAAGGTGCGAGCCGTGTTCCCGAATCGGTCCTTTTCGCCAGCGAAGTTGCGGAATAGGAGTCGGGCGTTCTTGATAGTGTAAGTGTTGACGGCCATGTCGTGTTCCTTTCTATGGGGTAGTAGTCTTGTGATAGAACTTGGTCGACGAAATAAGGAGGCGAGTACAGATCGTAGTTCATGGCCTCCTCTCTAGGCGGATGATGCCGTGGTCGTGGAGGCGCATGAGGAGCCACCGGGCGTCCCACTCTTCTATGAGAATATCGTAGAGCCTCTTGATCCAGTCCTCCTGTGAAGGATTCAATAGGTCGCCGAGCTCTTCTTGAAGTAGGTCGACCTTGCAGATGAACGACCAGAGCTCACTATCCGTGGTCTTCTCGATCATCGACGGAAGCGACGACAGAAATGACTCGATGGCTACTTGGCTACCGTGAATGAGACGTACCGTTGCAAGCTCTGTGAGCTCGGTGGACTCGTCACTCATCAGAGACCCCCTCAATGGAGTTGATTCCGACGATAAGACCCGCCTCTACAAGGCAGCGCACGAGGTCCCGGTCGTCCAGCTCGGTACGGCAGATATCGAGGAGATTCTGGACTGTCTGGCGACGATAGTGACCATAGCTGCTGCGGTCACAGCACTCGAGCTTATCTATGAGCTCCTTGATCTCGTCGTCCTTCAGGTTCGCCACCTCGTCTCGGAGGTAGCTGGTGTATCCGACAAGGATATCGTTAGCGGTCTGGCCGCCGTCATAAACAGAGGAGAGCATGGGTTTGTTCCTTTCTAATCGAGAAACCTAGAACCCGGGTTGGGTTCTAAGTGTGAGGTTGGTTCAGTTGGTCTTGAATGTGTCGCAGATGTTCTTGGCCATGGCGAGCATGTCCTCTTTCGTTGCCGAGAGGTGGTGCTGGTCGCAGTAGTCACGTGTCGCGTAGTAGGCGAACGTAGCTATGGCGAAGCCAACACCCATCTCAGCAAGGTTGGTGAGGACGTACTGGCGGGCGAGGGAGGGGCAGGACATGATAGTACCTTTCTGGTGGGGGTCTCATTATAGGCCCTGCCCGTCTCGCGATTCATGCTGCTAGGAAGGTATCGACGTCCGTATACTTCTGAATTTGCCCTCGGGCAGCGTCCACGAGTTCCCTTCCATATCGATTGTCCAGCTTAGCTCGCCAGTCGTCTCCGGCGTCTTCGTAATCAAGCCAGAGATACCCCTTGCAACCGCCGACATCGCCGTACGAAATAACCTCATTACCCTCTTTGTCCACTCGATGATTCTCTCGTACAAGTCGACCGGCCCCGGGAGTGTCTGGGTTAACAGGAATGAAGCGCCCGACACGTCCGACGAATTTGCGGTCATTCTCTCCGAATTCAAGCAGCATTCGTGTAGTAACCGATCGTGTCTGGGCGACATCTTCGAGATCCAGAGGATCTCCGGTGAAGAGAGTCTTGAACACGACTGGCTCTTGGAACTGCTTGCCGGTTGCGTGCCATCCGTCTTTGTCGTGTGCAATATACACGGCGTCGTTGACAAGTAGCATGCGATCGTATGTGGCTTCGTGCTCGAATGTGTAGCCGTACTTCTTGCCGAACTCGAAGACCTCCGATATGATGCGATCGTCGGCGTTCGGGATCTTGATCGAGTCTGTCTTGATGTGCGCAACGGTGTATCCTTTCTCCTGAACGAAATGCTTCAGGTCGACCATGAACAAAGCGCCACGCTTGGCGACGATGTTGTCCACGTTCCGGGGGTCTCGGAGTGGGTTGTCGAATTTGGCGGCGGTGAGTCCGTACGTCGAATTCAGTGCGATCTTCAGCGCATAAGCCAGAGCATCAAGGTTCGATTCATCGTCCAGATATGGAGCCAGTGCCCCATTCAGGATCGTGCGAGCCTCGTCCAGCTTCTTGTGTTTGATCAGAATACGAGCCTTCTTGAGCTCGCTGTACCTCTTGGTGTACGGCCCGAACAGCTGGAGTTCCTCGATCGATGTGGGATGCATCGACGCAATATCCAACAAGGCCACGTTCTCGTGGTACCCAGGTTCGGCCGAGACATAACCGCCCTCGCCGACCTCTTCACCACGATATGTCGACTTGCCGTATTCGTACTTGTAGCCGGGGAACATCTCCGACAGGTCTGTGTACTGCAAGTACTTCTGAGTGTCTCGCTGACCTTGGAATATGATCTGAGTGGTCAGCTTGTTGGTGCTGGAGTTGACAGGGAGACCGGCGATCGCAGCAAGGATCTGACGAGCCTCCCAGTCCGCCTCCAGATGGTCCCATACCTTCTCTGTGGCGATGACGTCGTTGTCGCAATATGCGGCGACCTCTTCCCACATCTCCTCCGGCACCGGTTCGTCCCAGGGAAGACCGAGCTCCTTGTGGTGGATACCCAGCTCAATCTCCCACTTTTTGAGGGACTGCTTCTTGGCAGCGAAGTCATAGATATCAGTATAGGACAGGTTGTATGCCTCTCGGAATCCTTCCTTGATAAGGTTGTCGATGATCTTACGAGAGAGGTGATAGAGCTGGATGTTTGAGTAGCCCAGTATGCGACCGTAGAGGATATGGTTGTCGTACCGACGGTTGTTGAACCCGACAAGCCTCTTTTCGCAAAGATCAGAGATCTCGTTCGGAGTCGGATTGATCATCCTCTGGATCTTGTCGGATCCCCGGACTTTCCAATTCACAAGGAACAGGTTCGGGAATACCTCGACGTCGTAAATGATCGGAGTATCGTCGTCCGGCTCTTCATAGGTCTCCTCATGGTCGCTCTCCGAAGAGAACGGCATCTCCTGCACCAGCTTGATGCAGTAGTCGGCCTGATGAGTGGACTTCATAGCGAACGTGAGGACTTTCTGCCTCATGTCCGACACGTCGTAATCCATCCCAGACTCTTTGGCGTCTGTCAGCACCTTCATGATGAAATCGATGCTGGGCTTCGTCCCGGGGTGGAATTCCTTCCGCAGGTTCCGCTCTATGAGTTTCCGGATGGACTTCTCGTTCTGCATGACCTCCTGACGGATCAAGGGTTTCTCCTTGACGGGAAGATATCCGTCCTCAACCGCGGTAAGGCCCTGGTGGGCGGTGCACTCGGTGAGACGCCTCCTGAGGGCGGATTTGCCTGAGTAGACCTTACACTCGACTCCGGGCCGCACCAACCGTGAAAGTACGGAAGGATCCCCTGAATATCGATAGTGGATGTGGATTCCACCCCCCGATCGGCTGAGTTCAGCATAGGAGGGAACCCACCTGCGAGCCTCTTCCAGACACTTGTCTCGGTCCTTGTCGAGGTCAATGTCGATGACGACGTCTTGCTCGGGTACGAGGACATAATGCTCCTTCCTAGTGTCCAAGTCCTTCAGTGTCGTCGTGACGTCGTCCCAACGTTTCGCTGGGAGGCCGTTTTCATTGGCATACTGAGCTGGGCGGTCCTTGTAGAGCTCGTCGAGATATGACGGCCGCTCCTTCATCTCAGTCCAGTCCGAAATCGGGCTTTCCGTCTTCTCCCCCTGGGAAAATTTGGATTTCAGTAGCCCTTTATACACCTTTCGCCTGCGTTCCCCGTCAACCATGATGCGATCGTGGAACTCTTCGAAGTAATCCCGGATCTCGTCCTTGAACTTGTACATAGGGTACATAGCTCCGTCCGAATATGCCTGGGAATACTCCTTGTACATCTCGTAGATGCGCTTGAGGGTGACCCCATCCTCATCGTCCAATTCGTCCCGATAGAAATCGAGGAAGTTGAAGATGGGGTTAGTCTTGCTCATCATGCCGACGGGCTTGTAGTCGTCGTAGTACGATGGACCTTTGGCTTTGTACAGGTCCATGCAATGTTTGACGATAGCCCCTCGCTCGTCCTCGAGATGGGACATGATCTCTCTGTAACGATTAATATCGAGCTTTCGACCTGAGGGTTCCACGTCGATGAGTCGCCTGGTCAGTCCGCTCTTAGAGTCGGTGATGCGGACCGGCAGGTTAGTACCCACGAACAACATCGCTTCTGGCTTGAACATGTAGAGGGATTTCCCCTTCTCGTTCATGACCATCGGCTCGTGGGATACGAGGCTGTTTAAGCGGCTGTTGTCGTTGATCCTAGAGAGGTTGCCGTCGTGCTGAATGGCAACCCGAGGGTTCGACTTGAAAGGCTCGAGAGCGAATTGGTCGCTAGGACGCCCGAGGGCCGCGGCATCAAACAGGCCGATGTGTCCGTCCAACAGTCTCGAGAGGAGGTTCAGGACGGTCGACTTACCAGATCCGCTGGAACCATAGAGCACGAAGAACTTCTGGATCCAAGCGGAGTCTCCGGCGAATATAGATCCGATACCCCACTCGAGTTTCTCCCTCTCGTCCGGATCATAGAGGGTGCTCATGAGCTCCTCGTAGGCGGGGCACGGATCGTCACTCATAGAATATGATAGCGTTCTAGTTACATAGTCCTCCCTTCTGGGGGTCTGATTGGCGAACAGTATCTTGCTGTCGAGAGGCTGATGGACGTCCGGAACTTTGGACATCCACGCCCTGTAGTCGGAATACGTCTTGGAGTCGTAGTCCCCCAGATACCGTGGCCAGACGGACCCGTCGACTCTCTTTGAGGCCTCTTGAAAGTGACGGGTCACGTCGGCATCCACGATACGTATCAGTTCGTACTCGTCAGTACTCCAGAAATGCGTCTCGGGATTGTACACGGCGTAGAAGGACTTCCCACGAACCATGAGATCCTTGAATTGGTGCACACGCCAGGCCGGCCGTACCTCGGTGGTGCCCGATTTCAGGGCTCGCTCCTTGATCTCGTAGAAATCCATTTGACTCCTTATATGTCGTAGTTCTCCGCTAGGTAGAGCTGCATTTGATACCAGAGCTCAAGGCGGTTCTGGTTCGGGAACTCCCCCGGCTCGTAGAACTCGGGAACGGACTTGAGAGGGAATATGCCTCCGCGTCCGTGGGAATCGTACTGACGACTCATCCATCGGTCGATAGCCTTCTCGACCTTTCGGTCGAGTTTATCGTCCAGCATGACGTCGCAGTCCATGAAGTTGATTCCGAGGTTGTTGATCATCTCCCAGAAATAAGGAGCGGGGCCCTCGTCATCGTCTAGCTCAAACGCCATACGATCCGCCAGTCCGAGAAGAACCTCGAGAACGTTAGCCGGGCGTTTGAGAAATGCTGGTGAGAGCTCGCCGCCGTAGCGGTTCCGCCACTCACGGCCGTCCATGTCCCGATTGCGGTCCATCATGGCGGAGTAGCGGAACTCGGTACGGTAGAGCTTCATCAGGAGGAAGTAGCTGTCAAACATGCTCGGCAGCTGGTTTTCGTCCTCCCCCAAGAATGAGACTAGGAAGTCGAAGTATTCGTCTTCCATCAGTGGGATCCTGAGTACGAGTCCTCAATGATCTCGAGGCGAATATCGTAGGGGAGATTGAAGTTGCGGATCCACTTGACGGTGATCTCGTCCGACTGCATCTCGAGGTCGACGTTGCCGAGCCACTCGCCCACGTTATCGATCGTGACCATGTCGTCGTCGCAGAGGATGCGGTCCTCCGTGAAATACATCAGGTTGACCCGGTCGAAATTGAAGATGCCTATTTCGTACTCGTCCTTCGTGATCTCATGGATGGACTCGCCCTCCGCGACCTCCTCGTCTTCGTCCTCTTCCTCGAAATCCTCTCCCATAATCTCGGAGAGGTCGTCCTCCATGGTGATGTCGAGATACTCGTCGTTGACGATCTCCTCGTACTCTTCCATCTCTTCCTCCGTGGGCTTTGTCCGGGCCTCTGCGGGCTCGGCCAAAGTTTCTACAGCCTTCTCCTCAGGCTCCTTTTTCTCGCTCTTCAAGTCTTGTACGGCAAGAAATGCAGCCGTAAGACCGACGACGAGCGCCGGTAGTAGTTTCACTTGCGTCCCTTTCGTTTAGTTGCTCGACCGATGGCGAAACCGACGAGGATCAGAAATGCCACCCTCATCGAATTGCCACCCGGTCAATCTGGTCGTAGATAACGCCGTCGACGTTGAAGTCGAGGACGAACTTGGTGACCTCACGCCCGAGGACAGGGTCGTAGTCGCGGTAGTTGAAGACCTCGAAGTTGCCAAACTCGACGATACCGTCGCCGTCCTCGTTGTCGTAGACCCAGCCGACCACGGATCCGGCAGAGGTCGGAGGCAGGCCGAGGCCCTTGTACACGTCATTCAGGAGCAGATATCCGCGAGTCCGCAGGATGTCGTTGGCGTAGTTCTCCTGAGCGTGGAGGATCATGAGGCTGTAGTCCTCGTTCCCCTCCCAGGCTTTCGCGTTCTGGTCGAACACGACAGCATATGGCGAGACGCCGAGCTCGCGCATGAACTCCTCAGGCTTGAGCTGGAACTCACGCCCCGTCTCGTTGTAGTAGTCCATCTTCGCCTTGTCAAGGGCGTTGGCGTCAGCCTTGGCGAGAATACGCTCGGTCTCCTCCTTACCGAAGCCCTCCTCGATACGGTCCTTGTAGTTGCGGAAGGACTCCTCGAGACCGGCGTAGGCCATGGACAGACCAGCAATCCGGTGTGCGGAAATGCGATGCGCCAGGATCAGGGAAATGGCGGAGGCCGTCCCTAGGCTCAGCGGCAGGGCGTAGTGCTTGACAAGGTGCTTAGTCAGGTTGCCCCAGGCACGAGCCTTAGCAATCTGAATCTCCTTCTTATCGAACTTCTCCTCGTCCTCAGCCGCCTTGACGGTGGACAGCTCGTTCAAGTCCTCCCAGGTGACCTCGCCGACGCTCAGCGTCTGCTTGGCCGTAAGGACTGCGGTTGCGGTGAAGCCGGCGATCCCCAGACCCGTCAAGATGGCGGGAGCGTGCTTGGAGACGATGAGAGCGCCCTTGCCGGCGAGGCGCGAAATAACGGTGAGACTCATGATGCGAAGTACTTCCTCTCGTTAAGGCTGTTGTAGACTGCGATTACCTGACCGTCACTCATGCGGTCGACCTTGGCGACCCACGCCGCCGATCCTCCATATGCTTGGCGCAACTTGGCGCGCATTTGCTCGACACTCATTTGTTGTTCCTTATGTCGTTCACGATCCCTGCGATAAGAATGGCGTTGATAACGATTAGCCCTGCGAATACGACCCAGACCGGCAGGGATCCTAGGCCGGCGAGGATGAGAAGCAGAATGAAAACGGTGAGAAAGATGGATGTGAGACTGTAGACAGTTGTCATCTCTTCGTCGTTCATCGGACGTCCTCCGGTTTCGGTAGATCGAGAATGTATCCATTGCGGGAACGGACAGCGCGTCCGCTTCGGAGATCCCGCCATCCCCAGTTCTCATCGGTGTACGACTGGGAAATGCCGGCCATGCCGTACAGGTCCCCCACGGTCGCCACGTCATACTGGTCGCAGATGCTGATCAGGTGATTCAGGACATCCTCGGCCTCGCTGCGGGTTGCGAATATGATGGAGTCGAGATTGTGCTCCCGACGGTCCCTCTGGGTGTACGTCCGCTCGGTCGGGGTCTCACGACGTCCGTAGGTTCGATTGGAATATGGGGTGTAGGTCTTGTTGCTGCGAGAGCGCTGAGGACCGCCGTCGCCTCCGAAGAGCAGACGGTCGATCCCGGAGGTGAAGATATCGCTCACGGCGTTCTTGACGCTAGGTAGGGCAATATCCCAGAGGAGATAGCTACCCACCTCCTTGACGTCTTCGGCAAAGAACGCCTGAAGCGCCTGCTTGCCAAGACTGCCTTTGTCAATTCGCGCCGGGGTCTTGACGACCCTCTCGACTGCGGGCTTGGTCTTCCGTGAGTTGGAGGGGAAATCGCCCCTCACGGGTACATTATCGCTCATGTTCGCTCCTTCTGATATGCGGGGCCCCAGGTCTCCCCAGGGCCCCGCTCGGGTTTCTCAGGCCTCGATCTGGTTGAATACGTCCGGCCGCTCCTTCTTGGCCTGGTCGAGGAGCGCCTTGGGCATGACGCCATTGAAGAACTTGATGCTCTTCTTCTCGTCCTCCAGAAGGCTCAGAACGAACTCGTCGTAGAAGATGCTGTCCTTGAACTTGGCGAGGATCTCCGGCGACTTCTGGAATCGCTTACCGTCGGAAGACCGCTCGCCGTAGGCCTTGTCGACGATGGTGCGGAAATAATCGAACAGCTTGAACTTGTCCTTCTGGGTCCAGTCCTCAGGCTTACGTGACATGAACGCCTGAAGCGTGTCAGTGAAGCCGCCGGGCTCCGACTGCTGGAGATCGATCAAGTCCACCTTGTTCATGTGGAACCAGAGGGTCTCGGTGACCATGTCACCGTCGAAGGTCTCGGCGCTGACGTTCATCTTGATCATGGATATACCTTTCAGTCCATCGAGTTGAGAGTAGTGGCTGCGAGCGACTTAGTCTGCTTGACAATATGGTCCCACGAGGTCTTCTCGTCGAACTTGTCGCTCTTCTGGATGACGCGCTTGACTGTCTTGCCGTTCTCGGT
>ENA-OOPH01000009-OOPH01000009.1-human-oral-metagenome-genome-assembly--contig:-NODE-9-length-16505-cov-10.774148_pt1 | contig 16505 bp, 8 predicted proteins | sample MGYA00245298_ERZ501138 | MGnify/ENA primary metagenome ERZ501138 (study PRJEB25959, sample SAMN05335036) | human oral metagenome | host: human-associated | place: USA: California | collected 2014-05-03... | reverse complement strand
TTTTTTGATCTGACGATCTTTTTCGCGATTGTTCTTTTGCAGTTGATTGGCTTGCTCTGCAACACCGCCATTGGCTTGCATACAGGCATCACGCCAGGATTGTACCTGTTCTACATACAGGCCTTTACTACGGCAGTATTCTGCACATTCAATCTCACTAAGAGTCGCAGTCTCAATAACAATGGAGAACTTATCTTGTGTACTCCAACGTTCTGATTCTGTTTCTCCACCGGGAACAGCCATTCCTTTAGACTTGGCATTCTTCTTCCAGTTATATAATGTAGCTTCTGTAAGTCCTGTTTCCCTTGCTATTGCATTAACCGATTCATTTTTCGGTGGCATCATTCTTTTAACGAATTGTCTCAAAGTCTAGGTTGGATTGGAATACACCTTCTTATTAGACGCTTACGTTTCTTGGAAGATGGAAGACTTAAAATTGACAATAATCGAAGCGAACGAGCAATTAAGCCTTTTGGTATCGGTTGGAAAAACTGACTTTTCGCAAATACGCCTCGCGGCGCAAAGGCCAGCGCTACCATAAATAGCGTGATTGAAACGGCGAAAGAGAATGGGCTGAATCCGTTCAAGTATCTCACGTATTTGTTCGAGCAGCTTCCGCAGCTTTCAGGATCCAAGAGATCCTGAAGATCTAGATAAACTTTTACCTTGGTCAGAATCCCTTCCACTAACATGCCCCATGTTTAAATCATAGTACAGTATACATTTGCCCTCATCTTGTTGAATATGTGGGGGCTATTTGACTCTTACCTTAATTTAATAACAAAAAACACCTTAGAGAAACCTGGGATCTTTCAATCCCATATTCTCTAAGGTGTCTTCTTAATACATATGTGGTCAAAATGTGGTCAAACGGAGTTTCCTATGACAGAAACCCTTGATGTATAAGGGTTTAATCCCCTTCTTACATCATGCCGCCCATTCCACCCATACCGCCCATGCCGCCCATATCAGGCATTCCAGCAGATTTCTCTTCTGGCTTATCTGCAATTACGCTCTCTGTAGTCAAGAACATTGCAGATACAGATGCAGCATTTTGCAACGCGGAACGAGTTACTTTAGCCGGGTCAACGATTCCAGCATCGAACATGTTCACCCATTCGGAAGTTTGAGCATTGTAACCAATGCCAACTGCTTCCTTCTTCAGGCGCTCAACGATGACGGAGCCTTCTTGACCAGCGTTTGCTGCGATGATTCGAACTGGCTCTTCCAACGCGCGAAGAACGATGTTCACGCCTGTTTTCTCGTCGCCAGTAGCGTTAACAGCTGCTACTGCAGAGTAAACGTTGATCAACGCTGTACCACCACCGGAAACAATGCCTTCTTCAACAGCTGCACGAGTAGAGTTCAATGCATCTTCAATACGAAGCTTGCGCTCTTTCAACTCGGTTTCAGTCGCTGCGCCAACTTTAATTACAGCTACGCCGCCAGAAAGTTTAGCAAGACGCTCTTGCAATTTCTCTTTATCGAATTCGGAAGTTGTATCTTCCAATTGAGATTTGATTTGGCTGATGCGGGAACCGATATCGCCTTTGTCGCCTAGACCATCAACAATGATTGTGTTTTCTTTGGAGATGCGTACTTGACGCGCGCTGCCCAATTGCTCAACAGTCGTGGATTTCAGCTCAAGACCAAGCTCTTCTGTAATCACTTGACCGCCAGTCAATGCAGCAATGTCACCTAGCATAGCTTTACGACGGTCACCGAAGCCTGGAGCTTTAACAGCTACACACGTGAATGTACCACGCAATTTGTTTACAACCAAAGTTGCCAACGCTTCGCCTTCTACATCTTCAGCGATGATCATCAATTGCTTCCCTTGTTGAACCACTTTCTCAAGTACAGGGAGAATATCTTGAATGCTAGTAATTTTCTTGTCTGTAATCAAGATGTACGGGTTATCCAGAACTGCTTCCATTTTGTCAGTGTCTGTAACCATGTATGGAGAAATGTATCCGCGATCGAACTGCATTCCTTCTACAACTTCCAATTCTGTAGCGAAGCCTTTAGATTCCTCTACAGTAATAACGCCATCGTTGCCCACTTTTTCCATAGCTTCAGCGATTAGTTCACCAACCGTGTCGTCACCGGAAGAAATAGCAGCTACTTGAGCAATTGAAGTTTTGCCTTCAATTGGCTTAGCGATGTTTTTCAATTCCGCTACTGCTGCTTGAACAGCTTTCTCAATCCCTTTACGGATGATCATTGGGTTAGCACCCGCTGTTACGTTTTTCAGACCCTCACGGATCATAGCAGAAGCTAGAACTGTTGCAGTTGTAGTACCGTCACCGGCTACATCGTTTGTTTTCGTTGCTACTTCTTTAACTAGTTGTGCACCCATATTCTCGAATGCATCTTCCAGTTCAATTTCTTTAGCAATTGTTACACCATCATTCGTGATCAGCGGGCTGCCGAATTTCTTCTCAAGTACAACGTTGCGACCTTTAGGTCCAAGCGTTACTTTAACAGCGTTAGTCAATGTTTCAACACCACGAAGCATTGCGCGACGAGCATCTTCACTAAACAAAATATCTTTTGCCATCTCGTGTTACCTCCCGAATTTGGTTACCTGTATGAATCACTATCCTATCCTAACGGACCTCGCGACAGAATTCATGACAGAACCTATGAAATTAATTCACTTATTTATAAAAAGCTCCGCTTAAGCCAAAATTGCAAGAATGTCACTCTCGCGCATAATCAACAGGTCACGACCTTCGAATTTCACTTCAGTCCCTGCATATTTAGAGAAGATAATACGATCGCCTTCTTTTACTTCCAAAGCAATGCGTTCTCCATCCTTCAAAGTTCCGCTACCAACCGCTACAACTTTACCTTCTTGCGGCTTTTCTTTCGCCGAATCTGGCAGTACGATACCACTTGCAGTAGTTTCTTCTTTCGCAATAGCTTCGATCACTACGCGATCACCCAACGGTCTGATCATGGAAAAATTGCCTCCTTCAAAAATATGGTTAATGGTTATTACAATTGGGATTATGTACCCGTTGTTAGCACTCGACATCGATCAGTGCTAACAACTCCTATCATAAACATTTTCGCAGGACATTTCAAGTATTTTTCACAATTTTCATAAAAAATACATCGACGACAGCGTTTAGCTCATACTCGATGTATTGGAATCATTCATTTTAGGCTTACAAAAAGGTTTAATACTCCGAATCGTAAGTTTCCTCTCGGGCTAAATCACGCGCTTGCTGTTTTTTATAAATACCTTTAGAAAGTATAATGCTTAACTCAAAAAGCAAAATCAGAGGGATTGCCACAATAATTGCTGAAATCGCATCAGGCGGTGTTACCAAAGTCGATATGACTACAAGAGTCATATAGGCATAGCGCCGTGCTTTCTTAAGCCTTTCCGGTGTTAAAATACGTAATCGGGTTAAGAACATAACAACAATCGGCAATTCGAACAGCAGTGTTACCGGCAGCAAAATATTGAACATAAAAGAAAAGTACTGTGCAATTCCATATGTTTCGGTAAGTCCAAGGCTGCTATTAATTTGAACTGTAAAATAAAACGCCATTCGAAAAACAACAAAATAAGCAAAGGATAAACCCATCAACAATAAAAGCATTGCCATCGGAATATAACGCAAAGTAACACTCTGTTCCGTTTTGCGCAGACCAGGCTTTACAAAAGCCCAAACCTGATAAAGAATTACTGGCAGCGAAATAACAATAGCAAATAGGAATGCAAATTGCATGTATACACGCAAACCATCCCAGGGGGCAAAAGCATTCCATTCATGCCCGACAGCAGGAGGGGCATTCTTCAAATAGTCCAGAAACGGAATAGCTAAGAAAAATCCACCGATCATCGCGATCATGAAAATTGCAGCTACCCAAACGAGCCGCTTGCGCAGCTCGGTCAAATGGCCAACTAGTGACATCCCATTGTTTTTGTCGCTCATTACGATATCATCCCACTTCTACCTTGTCCATCAATCTGGCAACCGTCTCGATTCCCGTTGTTCTGAATCCGTTCTAGATTCATCCAGCCGGTCACGATTCACTTCTTTGCGACGATTGTCTTCTTCATCATCATCCATGATATCCTTCGCACCCTTCTTGAATTCACGAAGGGTTTTGCCGAATGCTCGTCCCAGTTCTGGCAATTTGCTCGGTCCAAACAATAGCAATGCGACTAGAATGATCAGGATAAAACCCGTTACTCCAATCTGTGGCATATTCTTCAGCTCCTCTCTATCACTTTTCTGCAAGCTCTTCTATAAAAGGTCGGCTCTTTTATCGTTCTGCCTTCATCTGAATAGAAGGAGTTTGATCTCTTGTGAAAATACACGCGGGGGAATTCAACGCTACTCTAGTTCTACCCTTATTATTGTAACGCCAATCGTTCAACGAAAGCAATCTCTTCACCTGTGACAATTAACCAAACAATTCACTTATTCATGCTCGTCATGCATCTGATCTTTAGGATTACCGGACAAAACTTCTAGCGCATAAGGAATCTCTTTCATAATCGCCATTAAATTTTCGTGAACGCCTTTCGGACTTCCCGGCAGGTTAATAATTAACGTTTGTCCTCGAATGCCGCATACGCCCCGCGAAAGCATTGCACGACGCGTTTTCTGCATCGCAAACATGCGCATTGCCTCGGCCATTCCAGGCACTTCACGATCAATCACCTGCATTGTAGCTTCCGGTGTTACATCACGGGGCAATATGCCTGTTCCCCCCGTTGTTAAAATCAAATCTGCCTGGTAGTACTCTGTCATTTCGATCAATGATGCCATAATTTCATTCATCTCATCAGGTACCGTACGAGTTTCTACAATTTCGCCATTCAATTCCTCTTCTACTAGCTCACGGATGACTTGAGCGCTTGTATTTTCTCTCTCACCACGGGCACCCTTATCGCTTGCTGTCAGTAACCCTACTTTCCAGCGCATACGCGATCACTCCTTATCCTCTCTCTGAAAACTCTTTACGAACAACTCGGTTGGAACATGATCTAATTTTTATGTTAATTCTACTACATATGATATCAATAGACAGCAACGATGTGCTTCTAATCATTCCTCAATACTCTTATGTGTTGTACGAGCAGTTGTGACATTTGTTGTGCTGTCGAATTATTGTCAACGCTAGCCCCCAGGAGGGTTTACAACAATAACACGCGCGTCTGTTATAATTTGATCCATGTGATAATCGTGCCGATCCAGCGGAATTCCTTCCACCACTTGATCGTCGAAGGCAACAGCTATTTTACAAGCTTCATCTGGCAATTGACTTAAAAATCGGTCATAATAACCGCCGCCATACCCCATCCTCCCGCCTTGCGCATCGAATCCAACACCTGGAATCAAGATATGCCGAACGCTCGTATAATCCTTGATTAGCTCACAAACAGTCGGATCAGGCTCCATAATACCATAGGCACCTGAAATTAATTGATCAAAGGATGTCAAACGATGCCAAGCTAAGCGCTGACCCGCTATAACACGGGGAACAGCTAGTCCAATGCGTTGCCGCCAGCACCATTCAAAAACACCACGGATGTCAACCTCAGAACGAAAGGGGACATAACCGAACAGCAATTGCTCCGAATGCCGACTGCTCTCTGATAAAAGAGTAATGACTCGCTCGCTAATCCGCATGGACTTTTCCTCACGACTAATAGAAGAAAGATCATTGCGGCGATTTAACAACATTTGCCGAAAAAGATGCTTTTGATTTGTAAGCTTCAAACGTGCACCTACTTTCCTCTAACGATGGATCCTCCATTTCCCACGCATCCGCATAGAATGCAGCCCAACTAAATCACAAACGCAAGCCGCACAATGGATTTCAATCCACGCACTCTGTCCCTTCTATTTTAGCACATTCGTTCTAATTTGAACAAAGCCCTGGGGAATGTTATTTTCAGCCCAAAGTCAGCATCGACAATTAGCGGAGCAATGATACAATCGAACATGGAGAATTGTGCTTATTTCATGTAAACTATCTTTAAATAGAAGTCGTTCGAAGATCGATTCATTTCAGATTGCAATATGCACTTGCGAATCGACTTAGATGAATGAGCTAAGCTGGAGGTAAATTCAATATGTTATTACAAGCGGTTAATATATGTAAAAACTTTGGTGTTCAGCCTATTTTGAAAAATATTTCTTTGCAAATACAAGAACGAGAACGCATTGGGTTAGTTGGGGTGAACGGTGCCGGAAAATCAACCTTTTTGCAAATTATTGCCGGGGAAATGTCGTATGATGACGGACAGATTTTCGTTTCCAAAGAAACACGCATCGGCTACCTTGCACAAAACAGCGGACTTCAGTCAGAACGATCGATTTGGAATGAAATGCTGCAAGTATATGCACCTGTACTGCGAATGGAGCAAGAATTGCGCGAACTAGAGCAAGCGATGTCTGATCCAGAAGTGTTGGCCGACCCTAAGCGTTATGAAGAAATGATGAATCGCTATGCATTGCGTTCGGAGCAATTCCGTGAAAAAGGCGGGTTTGAGATCGACGCTCGTATTCGTGGTGTGCTTCATGGAATGGGCTTTGGCGATACATCGGTCGATACGCTAATCCATACTTTAAGCGGTGGCCAAAAAACCCGTCTTGCCTTAGCCAAGCTGTTGCTGCAGCAGCCTGATGTTTTAATGCTGGATGAGCCTACAAATCATTTGGATATTGCGACACTTACATGGCTGGAAGGCTACCTGCGTTCTTATCCTGGTGCAATTTTAGTTGTCTCCCATGACCGTTACTTTCTAGACGCATTAGTGACTACCATTTATGAAATTGAACGGCATCAATCCCAACGTTATACCGGAAATTATTCTCGGTTTATCGAGCTCAAGACAGCAGAATATGAAACGAGAATGAAGCATTATGAGAAGCAGCAAGGAGAAATCGCGCGAATGGAAGACTTTGTTCAAAAGAATTTGGCGCGAGCTTCCACTACAAAGCGTGCTCAAAGCCGACGCAAAACATTGGAACGAATGGACCGCATGGATAAACCAATGGGGGATTTGAAGCAGGCGTCCTTCCAATTTCAAGTTGAACGCATGACAGGTAAAGATGTCCTTAAAACAGACAATTTAGCAGTAAGCTTCAACCCGGCCTCCCCTTTATTTCAGCACGTTTCCTTTTCGCTCACTCGCGGGGATATCGCTGCACTCATCGGTCCGAATGGCTGCGGAAAAACCACATTGCTCAAAATGTTGATCGGCGATCGTCCCTTGGAGCATGGAAATCTGCAATGGGGCTCTCATGTGAAGGTCGCTTATTATGATCAAGAACAAACGGGATTAAACCCGACCAACACAGTGCTGGAAGAGCTATGGGGTGCTTTTCCTCATCTCGAAGAAGTCCGCATTCGAACAGTACTCGGAAACTTCCTATTTAGCGGTGAGGATGTTTTGAAGCGCGTGTCTGCCTTAAGCGGTGGGGAGAAAGCACGCGTATCCCTTGCCAAGCTTATGCTGCTCAATGCCAATGTACTTATACTGGATGAGCCTACGAACCATTTGGATCTATTCAGCAAAGAAGTGCTCGAGTCGGCCTTAATGGATTACGAAGGCACGTTGTTATTCATTTCACATGACCGTTACTTTCTGAATAAAATGGCGGAGCGTATACTGGAGCTGACATCTGAGGGAATCATCGAATATCTGGGCAATTACGACGACTTTGTCGAGAAAAAAGCTGAGCTGGCCGAAATAGAAACAGAGCGTCTCGAGCAGCAAGCCGCAGCTGCCTCCCAACGATCGACTAAGGCAAAAACAGCCTTCGAGCAACCTGTGATCGAAAACAGCTACGAAGCCGACAAGGCTCAAAAACGGGAGGAGCGCAGCCGACAAAGAAAACTGGAGCAATTGGAGCAAACGATCGAAGCGTTAGAAACAGCCGTGGCTGCACTCGAAGAAGAGCTCACCCAACCTGACGTATTCAACGATTATGTGCTCGTACAAGAGAAAAATGAAGCCATTGAAACAGCTAAGACACAATTGCAGGAACATTACGAAGAATGGGAAACTTTGATGGTGTAACTGATTATGCTAAGGGTGCATAGATATTATAATTTCGTTATGCACAACGTTATCCACAGGGAAAGTAGCAGATCGAAGCGAAAAACGTCCTATTATAGCTGGTTTTGAATTTAATCAACATTAATTATCCACATAATTAGACTTATCCACAGTTCCAATTGAAAATCCTATTCCAAATTTCATAAATACGGTTAGTCTTACTCTCCCAAGGGATTGATGCTGTTATCCCCACTATCCACAGGGCATGTGGATAACTATATCCACATGCCCTGTATTTTTACCCTATTTATGCGATCTACAGCAGAAAACAGATATTGAAATGACGACCCGCTAAAGAGAGAAAATTTAAGGGAAACGAGGAACGCTATTTAGCAAATTAGCAACGATTCAGAATTGTAAGGGAAATGGTGGATCTTATATCGTGAAATTACCCCCGAAAAGGATGCTAAATCACTGAATAACCCCGATAACTTCCGTTAAAATTCCAAAAGAGATCATATGTGCTAAATAGCGTCGACTGCTTCCGTTAGAAAGCTTAACGTCTCAAAATATACAGTTAGACTAGGCCAAATTAGCGATATTTATTGAATTCAACTAACTTGCCATTTTACCCCTGCACCTGCGCCATGCATCACCTGGCATATGGTACCTGGCACATGGCACACAAAAGTTCTATGCGATACCATCTACGATGCCATTTGCCATGTCGTCTGCAATGTCACTAGCGTCACCATCCACACTATTTCCTTCACGTACCGCCTGATTGCAAGCACCTATATAAGCTCTCGCTACTGCAATGACAACATCCTGATCTATGCCGCTTGCACGATATTCCGTGTCACCCACTCGAATGGTAACTTCAGCTTCTCCCTTTGCCGACTCACCATTATTCATCGAATGCAGCTTCCAGTTCAATTTCTTTAGCAATTGTTACACCATCATTCGTGATCAGCGGGCTGCCGAATTTCTTCTCAAGTACAACGTTGCGACCTTTAGGTCCAAGCGTTACTTTAACAGCGTTAGTCAATGTTTCAACACCACGAAGCATTGCGCGACGAGCATCTTCACTAAACAAAATATCTTTTGCCATCTCGTGTTACCTCCCGAATTTGGTTACCTGTATGAATCACTATCCTATCCTAACGGACCTCGCGACAGAATTCATGACAGAACCTATGAAATTAATTCACTTATTTATAAAAAGCTCCGCTTAAGCCAAAATTGCAAGAATGTCACTCTCGCGCATAATCAACAGGTCACGACCTTCGAATTTCACTTCAGTCCCTGCATATTTAGAGAAGATAATACGATCGCCTTCTTTTACTTCCAAAGCAATGCGTTCTCCATCCTTCAAAGTTCCGCTACCAACCGCTACAACTTTACCTTCTTGCGGCTTTTCTTTCGCCGAATCTGGCAGTACGATACCACTTGCAGTAGTTTCTTCTTTCGCAATAGCTTCGATCACTACGCGATCACCCAACGGTCTGATCATGGAAAAATTGCCTCCTTCAAAAATATGGTTAATGGTTATTACAATTGGGATTATGTACCCGTTGTTAGCACTCGACATCGATCAGTGCTAACAACTCCTATCATAAACATTTTCGCAGGACATTTCAAGTATTTTTCACAATTTTCATAAAAAATACATCGACGACAGCGTTTAGCTCATACTCGATGTATTGGAATCATTCATTTTAGGCTTACAAAAAGGTTTAATACTCCGAATCGTAAGTTTCCTCTCGGGCTAAATCACGCGCTTGCTGTTTTTTATAAATACCTTTAGAAAGTATAATGCTTAACTCAAAAAGCAAAATCAGAGGGATTGCCACAATAATTGCTGAAATCGCATCAGGCGGTGTTACCAAAGTCGATATGACTACAAGAGTCATATAGGCATAGCGCCGTGCTTTCTTAAGCCTTTCCGGTGTTAAAATACGTAATCGGGTTAAGAACATAACAACAATCGGCAATTCGAACAGCAGTGTTACCGGCAGCAAAATATTGAACATAAAAGAAAAGTACTGTGCAATTCCATATGTTTCGGTAAGTCCAAGGCTGCTATTAATTTGAACTGTAAAATAAAACGCCATTCGAAAAACAACAAAATAAGCAAAGGATAAACCCATCAACAATAAAAGCATTGCCATCGGAATATAACGCAAAGTAACACTCTGTTCCGTTTTGCGCAGACCAGGCTTTACAAAAGCCCAAACCTGATAAAGAATTACTGGCAGCGAAATAACAATAGCAAATAGGAATGCAAATTGCATGTATACACGCAAACCATCCCAGGGGGCAAAAGCATTCCATTCATGCCCGACAGCAGGAGGGGCATTCTTCAAATAGTCCAGAAACGGAATAGCTAAGAAAAATCCACCGATCATCGCGATCATGAAAATTGCAGCTACCCAAACGAGCCGCTTGCGCAGCTCGGTCAAATGGCCAACTAGTGACATCCCATTGTTTTTGTCGCTCATTACGATATCATCCCACTTCTACCTTGTCCATCAATCTGGCAACCGTCTCGATTCCCGTTGTTCTGAATCCGTTCTAGATTCATCCAGCCGGTCACGATTCACTTCTTTGCGACGATTGTCTTCTTCATCATCATCCATGATATCCTTCGCACCCTTCTTGAATTCACGAAGGGTTTTGCCGAATGCTCGTCCCAGTTCTGGCAATTTGCTCGGTCCAAACAATAGCAATGCGACTAGAATGATCAGGATAAAACCCGTTACTCCAATCTGTGGCATATTCTTCAGCTCCTCTCTATCACTTTTCTGCAAGCTCTTCTATAAAAGGTCGGCTCTTTTATCGTTCTGCCTTCATCTGAATAGAAGGAGTTTGATCTCTTGTGAAAATACACGCGGGGGAATTCAACGCTACTCTAGTTCTACCCTTATTATTGTAACGCCAATCGTTCAACGAAAGCAATCTCTTCACCTGTGACAATTAACCAAACAATTCACTTATTCATGCTCGTCATGCATCTGATCTTTAGGATTACCGGACAAAACTTCTAGCGCATAAGGAATCTCTTTCATAATCGCCATTAAATTTTCGTGAACGCCTTTCGGACTTCCCGGCAGGTTAATAATTAACGTTTGTCCTCGAATGCCGCATACGCCCCGCGAAAGCATTGCACGACGCGTTTTCTGCATCGCAAACATGCGCATTGCCTCGGCCATTCCAGGCACTTCACGATCAATCACCTGCATTGTAGCTTCCGGTGTTACATCACGGGGCAATATGCCTGTTCCCCCCGTTGTTAAAATCAAATCTGCCTGGTAGTACTCTGTCATTTCGATCAATGATGCCATAATTTCATTCATCTCATCAGGTACCGTACGAGTTTCTACAATTTCGCCATTCAATTCCTCTTCTACTAGCTCACGGATGACTTGAGCGCTTGTATTTTCTCTCTCACCACGGGCACCCTTATCGCTTGCTGTCAGTAACCCTACTTTCCAGCGCATACGCGATCACTCCTTATCCTCTCTCTGAAAACTCTTTACGAACAACTCGGTTGGAACATGATCTAATTTTTATGTTAATTCTACTACATATGATATCAATAGACAGCAACGATGTGCTTCTAATCATTCCTCAATACTCTTATGTGTTGTACGAGCAGTTGTGACATTTGTTGTGCTGTCGAATTATTGTCAACGCTAGCCCCCAGGAGGGTTTACAACAATAACACGCGCGTCTGTTATAATTTGATCCATGTGATAATCGTGCCGATCCAGCGGAATTCCTTCCACCACTTGATCGTCGAAGGCAACAGCTATTTTACAAGCTTCATCTGGCAATTGACTTAAAAATCGGTCATAATAACCGCCGCCATACCCCATCCTCCCGCCTTGCGCATCGAATCCAACACCTGGAATCAAGATATGCCGAACGCTCGTATAATCCTTGATTAGCTCACAAACAGTCGGATCAGGCTCCATAATACCATAGGCACCTGAAATTAATTGATCAAAGGATGTCAAACGATGCCAAGCTAAGCGCTGACCCGCTATAACACGGGGAACAGCTAGTCCAATGCGTTGCCGCCAGCACCATTCAAAAACACCACGGATGTCAACCTCAGAACGAAAGGGGACATAACCGAACAGCAATTGCTCCGAATGCCGACTGCTCTCTGATAAAAGAGTAATGACTCGCTCGCTAATCCGCATGGACTTTTCCTCACGACTAATAGAAGAAAGATCATTGCGGCGATTTAACAACATTTGCCGAAAAAGATGCTTTTGATTTGTAAGCTTCAAACGTGCACCTACTTTCCTCTAACGATGGATCCTCCATTTCCCACGCATCCGCATAGAATGCAGCCCAACTAAATCACAAACGCAAGCCGCACAATGGATTTCAATCCACGCACTCTGTCCCTTCTATTTTAGCACATTCGTTCTAATTTGAACAAAGCCCTGGGGAATGTTATTTTCAGCCCAAAGTCAGCATCGACAATTAGCGGAGCAATGATACAATCGAACATGGAGAATTGTGCTTATTTCATGTAAACTATCTTTAAATAGAAGTCGTTCGAAGATCGATTCATTTCAGATTGCAATATGCACTTGCGAATCGACTTAGATGAATGAGCTAAGCTGGAGGTAAATTCAATATGTTATTACAAGCGGTTAATATATGTAAAAACTTTGGTGTTCAGCCTATTTTGAAAAATATTTCTTTGCAAATACAAGAACGAGAACGCATTGGGTTAGTTGGGGTGAACGGTGCCGGAAAATCAACCTTTTTGCAAATTATTGCCGGGGAAATGTCGTATGATGACGGACAGATTTTCGTTTCCAAAGAAACACGCATCGGCTACCTTGCACAAAACAGCGGACTTCAGTCAGAACGATCGATTTGGAATGAAATGCTGCAAGTATATGCACCTGTACTGCGAATGGAGCAAGAATTGCGCGAACTAGAGCAAGCGATGTCTGATCCAGAAGTGTTGGCCGACCCTAAGCGTTATGAAGAAATGATGAATCGCTATGCATTGCGTTCGGAGCAATTCCGTGAAAAAGGCGGGTTTGAGATCGACGCTCGTATTCGTGGTGTGCTTCATGGAATGGGCTTTGGCGATACATCGGTCGATACGCTAATCCATACTTTAAGCGGTGGCCAAAAAACCCGTCTTGCCTTAGCCAAGCTGTTGCTGCAGCAGCCTGATGTTTTAATGCTGGATGAGCCTACAAATCATTTGGATATTGCGACACTTACATGGCTGGAAGGCTACCTGCGTTCTTATCCTGGTGCAATTTTAGTTGTCTCCCATGACCGTTACTTTCTAGACGCATTAGTGACTACCATTTATGAAATTGAACGGCATCAATCCCAACGTTATACCGGAAATTATTCTCGGTTTATCGAGCTCAAGACAGCAGAATATGAAACGAGAATGAAGCATTATGAGAAGCAGCAAGGAGAAATCGCGCGAATGGAAGACTTTGTTCAAAAGAATTTGGCGCGAGCTTCCACTACAAAGCGTGCTCAAAGCCGACGCAAAACATTGGAACGAATGGACCGCATGGATAAACCAATGGGGGATTTGAAGCAGGCGTCCTTCCAATTTCAAGTTGAACGCATGACAGGTAAAGATGTCCTTAAAACAGACAATTTAGCAGTAAGCTTCAACCCGGCCTCCCCTTTATTTCAGCACGTTTCCTTTTCGCTCACTCGCGGGGATATCGCTGCACTCATCGGTCCGAATGGCTGCGGAAAAACCACATTGCTCAAAATGTTGATCGGCGATCGTCCCTTGGAGCATGGAAATCTGCAATGGGGCTCTCATGTGAAGGTCGCTTATTATGATCAAGAACAAACGGGATTAAACCCGACCAACACAGTGCTGGAAGAGCTATGGGGTGCTTTTCCTCATCTCGAAGAAGTCCGCATTCGAACAGTACTCGGAAACTTCCTATTTAGCGGTGAGGATGTTTTGAAGCGCGTGTCTGCCTTAAGCGGTGGGGAGAAAGCACGCGTATCCCTTGCCAAGCTTATGCTGCTCAATGCCAATGTACTTATACTGGATGAGCCTACGAACCATTTGGATCTATTCAGCAAAGAAGTGCTCGAGTCGGCCTTAATGGATTACGAAGGCACGTTGTTATTCATTTCACATGACCGTTACTTTCTGAATAAAATGGCGGAGCGTATACTGGAGCTGACATCTGAGGGAATCATCGAATATCTGGGCAATTACGACGACTTTGTCGAGAAAAAAGCTGAGCTGGCCGAAATAGAAACAGAGCGTCTCGAGCAGCAAGCCGCAGCTGCCTCCCAACGATCGACTAAGGCAAAAACAGCCTTCGAGCAACCTGTGATCGAAAACAGCTACGAAGCCGACAAGGCTCAAAAACGGGAGGAGCGCAGCCGACAAAGAAAACTGGAGCAATTGGAGCAAACGATCGAAGCGTTAGAAACAGCCGTGGCTGCACTCGAAGAAGAGCTCACCCAACCTGACGTATTCAACGATTATGTGCTCGTACAAGAGAAAAATGAAGCCATTGAAACAGCTAAGACACAATTGCAGGAACATTACGAAGAATGGGAAACTTTGATGGTGTAACTGATTATGCTAAGGGTGCATAGATATTATAATTTCGTTATGCACAACGTTATCCACAGGGAAAGTAGCAGATCGAAGCGAAAAACGTCCTATTATAGCTGGTTTTGAATTTAATCAACATTAATTATCCACATAATTAGACTTATCCACAGTTCCAATTGAAAATCCTATTCCAAATTTCATAAATACGGTTAGTCTTACTCTCCCAAGGGATTGATGCTGTTATCCCCACTATCCACAGGGCATGTGGATAACTATATCCACATGCCCTGTATTTTTACCCTATTTATGCGATCTACAGCAGAAAACAGATATTGAAATGACGACCCGCTAAAGAGAGAAAATTTAAGGGAAACGAGGAACGCTATTTAGCAAATTAGCAACGATTCAGAATTGTAAGGGAAATGGTGGATCTTATATCGTGAAATTACCCCCGAAAAGGATGCTAAATCACTGAATAACCCCGATAACTTCCGTTAAAATTCCAAAAGAGATCATATGTGCTAAATAGCGTCGACTGCTTCCGTTAGAAAGCTTAACGTCTCAAAATATACAGTTAGACTAGGCCAAATTAGCGATATTTATTGAATTCAACTAACTTGCCATTTTACCCCTGCACCTGCGCCATGCATCACCTGGCATATGGTACCTGGCACATGGCACACAAAAGTTCTATGCGATACCATCTACGATGCCATTTGCCATGTCGTCTGCAATGTCACTAGCGTCACCATCCACACTATTTCCTTCACGTACCGCCTGATTGCAAGCACCTATATAAGCTCTCGCTACTGCAATGACAACATCCTGATCTATGCCGCTTGCACGATATTCCGTGTCACCCACTCGAATGGTAACTTCAGCTTCTCCCTTTGCCGACTCACCATTATTCATCGAATGCAGCTCCATATCAATCAGCTCAACCTGGAATGGATATGCCTGTTTTATACAGTTCAACACCGCCTCTACTGGACCTTGACCTGTTGCTGAGTAGTTCGCTGTTTCCCCCGTCCAATGATTCAGTACCTTCGTTGAAGCAACTCTTTCACGATCACTATTACTCATCACTTGCACATCCACCAAGGAGTAAGCCTCCACTTTATAATCTGTCGCCATCCCAACTAATTCGATCAGCTCATCATCTGTGACAACCTTTTGTGCGTCTGCTTTCTCCTTAAAACGATGATACACCGCTTCTAATTGCGATTCATCCACCTGAATACCTAGCGATGCGATCCGGTGCTTAATCGCATGACGGCCAGAATGTTTGCCTAAAATAATCATTTTACGCGGAATACCCATTTGCTCAGGATTCATAATTTCATACGTGTTGCGATTTTTCAGCAAACCATCCTGATGGATACCAGACTCATGCTGGAACGCATTGCGACCAACAATCGGCTTATTGAACGCAATTGGAAAATGCATCGCTCGACTCACCATCCGAGAGGTCGGATAAATTTGTTCTGTGCGTATGCCAGTCGTAACACCAAGCGCATCTTTACGCGTTTCAATCGCCATAACCAGCTCTTCCAAAGAACAATTGCCCGCACGCTCACCGACACCATTCAAAGTCACTTCAACCTGCGTAGCGCCGGCTTGAATCGCAGCCAAGCTATTCGCTACTGCAAGACCAAGGTCATTATGACAATGCGCACTGTACTCGACAATGTCACCTCCACGGACATTCGCACGCACGTTGCGGAACAGACGGCCGTATTCTTCTGGCAATGCATAGCCGACGGTGTCAGGCAAATTAATGATATTTGCTCCTTCGGCAATGACTGCTTCGATCATTTCGTAGACAAATTCTTCACCAGAGCGGGTCGAATCCATTGCCGTGAACTCCACACGATCAACATC
>ENA-OOPH01000008-OOPH01000008.1-human-oral-metagenome-genome-assembly--contig:-NODE-8-length-17888-cov-19.743483_pt1 | contig 17888 bp, 20 predicted proteins | sample MGYA00245298_ERZ501138 | MGnify/ENA primary metagenome ERZ501138 (study PRJEB25959, sample SAMN05335036) | human oral metagenome | host: human-associated | place: USA: California | collected 2014-05-03... | reverse complement strand
TATGGGCGACATTAAAGCATGTTATATATTGATTTTTGGAAATATAGCTAACTATTTCAGTAAAGATGTAATTAGTAGCGATGAGGGCTACACAATTGAAGAAAAAAAGACAAAATAGCAGATGTCAACTAAACCACTAATTTATGGACATAGAGAAAGAAAATGATAATGATTTATGAAGCAGAAATTGAACAAACTGTAATGGGAAAGCTCTTTATTGAAGCCGATAATCTTGAGCAAGCAAAACAAGTCGCCGAGCAATGCGTAGAAGATGAACAAAACCTCGGACTTTGAACCAATTTTTGAGAGTGAATACGGCGGCTGGATTGTGTATTTTGATTATGAAAACAGAATGTTAGACTGCGCAAAAGTATTCAGTTGCGACAGAGGTGAACTAGTACACTACGCAACCAAAGAAGACGCTGAAAGGTCTATTAAAGAAAATGAGCGAGATTGGAAGATTTATTTTGGAATTAAGGAGTGGGAATAATGCCTAACATCGCAAACATAGAAAATCCAACCGAGGATCAAGAACAAGAAGCATTTGTACAGTGGTTGCGACTGAAAGGTTATCCACATTTTCGCGTGCCGAATGAAACGTACACCCGAAGCTGGAGTCAGAAAGCGAAGAATAGAAAGCTTGGCGTGAGTTCTGGTGTGCCAGACTTATTCGTGATAGTCCCAGCAGACTATAGCGACGCAACGATGGAGTTCATACACTATGGAGACAATCCTGTTGTTAGTGGCGACGGTGTTTATGGTAAAAATCATCGTCTTGTCGCTATCGAAATGAAACGCAAGAAAGGAGGAGTAACGTCGGCAAATCAAAAACAGTGGATTAAAACGCTCAATGAGGCTGGTATTCAGACTGTTGTTTGTAAAGGCTGCGATGCGGCGATTGAGTTTATTGAATCAATAACTAAGCCATAATAGGCACAAACGTCAATGATATGTGTGCACCTAAAAAGAAAGACGGTCATTTGCGACCGCCTTTTTAATTTTCCATAGGTGCAGCAAAAATCCCTAAAATATTTACAAAAGGTATTGACGTTTGGCACTACCTTTGCTATACTAAAGACAGTCAAGAAGTAAGCGGCGCAAACAAATTGCAAGGCGCGACAGCACAGAACTCTGACTAGCGACTAAACTAACTCTCTCGAAAGGAGAATAAAATGGCAACATTTACAGGATGGTTTTACCGAGATAACCAACCAACTCAAGAAATACAATTTGAAGCAAGCGCTGATTTGCGAAACGACAAAGAAGAACTAGAGCAGATAATGCGCGCTGAACTTCGTAAAAGATTTAGCAAAAGTGAAAACTTAAACATTGAAGATATCTCTATTGAATTCGATGAAGCAGCAATGCTAGATCAGATTATCGATACTGTAAAGAACTTAGACATATATGAAAATTATGAAGCAGTAGTTGATGAAGACGGTACTATTCATTTTTACGATGATGACGATGAAGAGGCAGAGATATTCGTCTCTAGCGAAGCTTTACGGGAAGCTATCGACTATATGCTGCAGAATGGCACAGAAGAGGCTGAAATTCGCTACGACGGATTGAAATATTTTACCGTCAGTGCTATTTATTAAATATTAACAGCCTCGCCGGCGGCATTGTAGCCGGCAGAAAGGTCAAATGAAAAAAACTAAGCATATCTACGTCAAAATATCAGAAAGTGATCACCAGCAAATCGTCAAGCGGGCAGCAGAGCTTAATTTGACCATCAGCGAGTATATTCGACGGTTGGTTCTGGTAGATATTGCGAAAGCTGAGAAATAGTGCTAAACTACGAGTGCTAGTTTAGTCGCTAGTTTGCAAGCCGCCTCTCAAAGGTGGCTTGCTTTATGTTATAATAGCCTTAGGAATTGCGGATCGAAAGAGCCGCTTTTTTATTTGGAGAAAATATCATGGCAACCAGAAAAATGATGCGCAGGAACAGGCGAAGTAGCAAGCAGTCTAGCCGCAAATCCCCGAAGCAGCAACTGCGCGGGATTGTTAAGGATACGCCGAAAACGCCACCTGTTGACCCGCCAAAACAGCCTGAACAGCCAGAGCCAGGACAGCCGACGAAATATAAGCCAGAATATTGCCAGCAACTTATTGACTATTTTTCAATCGAGCCGCTGGAAATTATTAGAGAACAGGAGATAACCGGCACCGAGGGCGGCAAATACGTCTCGCGCCGCCTGCCACAACGCTTCCCGTGGTTTGAGGGCTTTGCACGTAAGATTGGCGTTCACCGCAATACACTGAAAAACTGGTGTGCTGAACATCCAGAATTTGCCGAAGCCTATGAAACTGCTAAGGACTTACAGCGAGAGTTCCTTGTAGACATTGGCTTGAGCGGTGCTACGTCGGCGAGCTTTGCTATCTTTACTATGAAAAATGTCTGCGGCTGGCGGGACGAGCGGGACTTGAAGTTGAAGAAAGCGAAAGAGGAAGGCGATATTGATGACGACGAGCTTAAAGCAGCCATCTTTGAATAATCTCACCAGAGCGGATATTCTGCGACTTTGTGACAAATACTGGGACACTGACCGCGACAAGCTACGGCGTTATCTGCTGGCGATATTTAAGCGGCGGGAGAATATTCACCTTTTCGGCTGGTTCGTTGCACGGCCGTATTTTCCTTTGGAAACGCCACTATTCCATAAAGAAATCCTAGACTTAATCAGTGATAAGAATAATCGACGCATAGGTGTTATTGCGCCACGTGGACATGCGAAATCTACGACGGTAGACATGACATATCCGTTGTGGGCAGGGTGTTTTGAGCAGGAAGAGTTCATAGTGATAATCAGCGACACCTACACACAAGCGGCTGAGTTCATCAATGCACTTAAAGATGAATTCGAGAATAATCCGAAAATTAAATGGTTATTCGGGAATATGAAGGGTGACGACTGGCAAGACGGCGAGTTCGTGCTGAGTAACGGCATTAAGTACGCCGCGAAAGGTTCTGGCATGAAAATTCGTGGTATTCGACACCGACATACACGACCGACTCTAATGATATTTGACGATATCGAGAATGACGAAAACATCAAGAGCGCCGAGCAACGCCAGAAGCTGTACCATTGGTTTACCAAGGCGGCGATACCAGCACTAGCGAGAGGTGGACGTGCTGTTGTCATCGGAACGATTCTTCATTTCGACAGCCTCGTGAATAAAGTGATGAAACAGCAAGATGTGTTTAAGAGCTGGGAGACTAGAGCATTTTATGCGATCACAACTGATGAGGACGGCACTGAGCGAGCTTTGTGGCCAGAACACCGCAGTCTAGAGAAGCTGAGGGCTATGAGAGATGACCCTGGCGATCAGGAGTTCATTGGAAGCATCGCCTTTGCGCAGGAGTATCAGCACAAGCCGTTCAGCGAGGAGGACGCCATCATCAAGCCTGATTGGATTAAAGAGTGCGAGCCGAGCCAGGTGCCAGATGAGCATGCACGGCTAGCGAGGGTGCTGACAATCGACCCCGCTGCTAGTGAACGCCAGACGGCCGACCCAACTGCTATGGGCGTCGCTGACCTGTACACCGACGGCAATGTCTACATACGTGCGATACGCAACCAACGAACCTCGCCGAGTGTAACTGCTAATACGGTTAGAGAGCTTGATGAAATATACAGACCGCAGGTGATTAGTATAGAGGAGGGTGCGTTGGGACTGGTGTTTCGGGATTTGTTGGCAGGATTGCCTGTTATTGGCTTGAAGCCCGATAAAGACAAGGTGCGGCGACTGCTGGCCGTTAGCCGATTCTTTGAGGCTGGCAGGATATACATTGTGAAAGACATTCAAAATGGACAGGCGTTACGCGAGCAGTTGATTGAATTTCCGAAGGGCACGCATGATGATATGGTGGATATGGTGGTTTACGCAGTGCGGTTATTGTTGGTGGAGGGTATGAATCAGGTGTCGAGTAAAGATTTCCAGACTGCTGGTGATTATTACGACGAGCTAGATGACGATGAGTGGTTGGATTAAGTATAAGTATGATATAATCAGAGTAAGTATATACGACGCGCGAAAGGCGTCGTATTTTATTTGGAGAAATTATGAAGCTGGTAAACTTGAGCGGTAAGAATAACGATAAAAATGCAGGTAGCCGACTACGTGAGATTGGTAGTGCTGGCACTGGCGTATTTACGGACTATGAAGCAGAGAAAATAAAGCTAAACCGCCCGAGGAAAATCACTGATTACCGAGATATGTTGCGCGATGGCACTGTCGAGGCATTATTCAATATCCTGACCATGCCGATTTTGGCAAGTGAGTATGACATTAAGCCTGCCGACGAAAGTACTGAAGCGAAAACGCAAGCAGATTTCGTACGAAACAACTTACTGAGCGAGAGCTATAAAGGCGGTATTGAAACGCCGTTTAATCTATTCCTTGATCAATCAATGATGGCATTGGTTGACGGCTTTCAAGTGTGGGAGAAGGTGTATCGACTAAATAATAACCGCTACGAGTTGAAGAAGCTGGCGCTGCGGGATTCTAGGAGTGTAGAAATTCTAAGCGATTTGAAGGACGGCTATCAAGGGATTAAGCAAACGCAAGAAGACGGTTCGACGGTGGTTATTCCAGCTTACAAAACGTTCCTATTTACACCAGGCAAACGATACGATCAATATTATGGACGTTCAATATTTACGGCACTTTGGCGAAACTACGACAAGAAATGGAAGTTGGAATACCTGGATAGCATTGCTTTGCAAAATGACGCTATCAAACCAAAGGTATTGAAAAATACCGGCAGCACACTTGCAAAAGCTGATGACAAAGTAACGTCGAAAGTATTGAACGTATTAAGTCGTTTAGGCAAGGTCAATTCAACGGCTACCTTGCCGCAAAATTACGAACTTGAAGTGCTGAACTCTGAGGGACGCGATCCACACCAATCCATTGAGCGACAGAACTCTGAGATGGCAAGAGTATTCCTGGCTAACTTTATGTTGTTAGGTTCACAAGGAACGAGCTCAACTGGCAGTTTTGCATTGAGCGACACGCAAGCAAAGATGTTCCGTATGAGTCTAGAATCCGTCATGAATAAGCTGGCGGCTCACATTAACCAATACATTATCGCTGATTTGATTGATATTAACTTTAGCGAACCACACTATCCAGTTTTCGCATTCGAGAAGATGGATAATGAAGTGGTTGGTGCGATATTTAACGCATTTACGACAATGATTCAAAAAGATCGCATGTCTGACGCAATGGCGAGCGAGATTGAGGATGCAACAGCGACACGGCTGGGCTTTGACGTGGAGAAGATTAAGCAGCAGCGTACTGAGCAGGCTGAAAATACTGAAAGCAACGCCAGCAAGGAGAAACAGACTGGTGGCACGCCGACCGGTCAGCGAACGATGAGTGACAAGCATGAACCGAGCGAGAGCCTGAAAAAGCTTGACGCCAGATGGCAGGAGCTAGAAAAACGTTTTTTAGACCAAATCCGCCCAGTTTATGAGACTGTGGCGGAGGAGATCAGCCAGGAGGTCGCAAAATCAAAGCTGGTGAGCGACATTGATGCGGTGGTGTTTCCGGTGGAGTACCGCCGAACGTTGGTGTCATTCTTTAAGCAGGGGTATCAGATTGGAAAAATCAGTGCTAGCGATGAAATGAGTAAGCCGGCTGCGAAGAACGGCAGCGATTTAACCAAGGCAGCTGTTGAATACATAAACTGGATTATCGAGAAACAGCAGGATGACCTCACCAATTACGCTAAAAGCCTGGTAATGGACAGAGTGGTGCTGGATGATAAACTGATTGATTACAGTGCCGAGATTTTGAAACTGATTCTAGCGTGGTTTGCGACGAAGTTGACGGATACGGCGTCGTACGTAATCGCACAAGCGGTCAATTCCGGGCGTAATTCGGTATGGGACGATGACGATGTTTTGGAGTTTTCGGCAATTCTGGACGCACGAACGTCGCCTGGCTGTAGCGCACTTGACGGCAAGGTGATGACGTGGAAGGAATGGCAGGCATATCCTGAGTATATTCCGCCGCGACATTTTAATTGCCGATCAACCTTTACGCGACTACTAAGCGACGATCCAGAGGATGAGATAAACCCGCCGAACAACATGCAGATGCACAACATTGAGAAGATTCAGAGAACGCCGAAGCCGCAGCTGATTGAAGAGAATCCATACATGGCACAGTACACCAAGGCAGAGTTACTGAGTGTCGAGACATACAAGGGCAATGGGTTTATAAATATCAATCAGACGCTATTGGGTCGCCGACCAATGAATGAGTATGCTGAGGCTGATATTAAGCAACTAGATAAGGCGATTAAGAAGACGAAGCTAGAGAAGGACGTGGTGCTGTATCGTGGTATTGGGCTAGAGTCAAAGTTGTCGGTTAATGATATTGTCGATAATCCTAATTTTCTTTCTACATCCACCAGTCAGGATGTGTCAATAGAGTTTGCACAGCAAGCTGATGGGAACAAATATGTATTTATCTTTAAGGCTCCAAAGGATATGCCATATTTGGATATGGAGAAAGTGCTAGCGGATAGTGGTGTTACCTCAATGACAAAGGAGGATGAATATCTGCTGTCTAGGGGCAAGAAGTTAGTTGTAAAAAGGCTTAAGAAGTTAGATAATGAAATTATCATGGCTGATATGGAAATGACGAAGGATACTAAATACCTCGCTGATGAATCAGAGGACTTGCTGACTGATGAAATGATGGCTAGTTTGAATAAGACGGCCGAGGAAGTTGAGAAGCGTCTCGCCGATCCAAATTACAAACCGAGCCGAGCAGTTCAACGGATGCATGCTATTTGGCAGATGGATTCTGAATATCTAGACGAACAGTTGAAAAAGCAGCATAAAAACAAATAGTTTTGCTTTAACCACAAGTATGATATAATACGACCAGTATATGCGACAAGCGAGTTTGTCGCATTTTCTTTTGGGGCAAATTTCTCTTGGAGTATATCGGGAGAATAATATGTTTACAGTTTCAACGAAGACGAAAGATAACATCCGACTAAGCGACGAGGGCAAAAGCGAGTACAGACGGTACTGGAAGCAATTATGTCCGTTTGGTGAATGGATAGATCCAAACGATTGGGATAATTCGAAGTTGGTTATTGACAAGAATCTAGTTGATCAGTTGGTAAAAAACTTCAATGACAAGGTTTTGGACTACGTACCAGTGCCACTAGGACACCCGTATGACAGCTCAAGCTTGGCAAGCCTTAATACTGGCGAGTTGCTGGAGCTGGAGGCACGAGAAGACGGCTTGTATGGTTTGATAGAAATTCGCGACGATGCAGTTGCCGATAAAATCGACAAAAACCTGATTCCAAACGTATCAATGGGTATGGATTTGCAATATAAGGACAAGAAAGATGGTTCGCTTAAGGGTGCGGTACTGCAACATGTAGGGCTAGTGACCGACCCATATCTCAAAGGTATGCACGCCTTTGAGCCGGCGCTGTCTGACATGTCACAGGCAGCCATTGTGCTTAGTGATTCATCTAATAACAAGAGAGAGGAGAATGGGATGAATAAGGTAAAAGTAACTAACGACCGTGATTTTGACGTCGAGGTGAAGTGGCAGGAAGACGGCGAGGAGAAGACCGCAACCGTCGCTGCTGGTGCAGACGTTGAAGTTCCTGAAGATCAGGAGGAAGCGGTAAAGCAGCAAATCGCTGACGCTAAAGAGCCAGAAGATAAAGACGAGGACAAGTCTGGAGAGGATAATCTATCTGAGAAGAAAGATTTGTCTGACGAGCAGAAAGCGCTTGAAGCTGAGAAAGCTGAGTTGGCTCGGGAAAAAGCCGAACTGGCAAAGCAGAAGCGAGAGCTATCAGAAAAGCAGGCTGAGGCTGAATATGAGAAGCTGCTTTCTGAAGGCAAGCTTGTCCCAGCTCAGAAAGAGAGCTATTTGGCACTCTGCGCCGCCAAAGATACCAAGGTGCAGTTATCTGATACGAAAACCAAATCTGTTGATGTGTTATTATCGGAACTCTTTGCGGCAATGCCGGCAATGCGGCTATTGAGCGAAGATGGCGGTGAAGGCGGCAATGGAAATGGTGATGAAGTTCAGCTGGACGACTCCGATAAAGCAGACATCGAGCGGTTCGGACTGAATGAAGAAGATTATAAAGAAGTAAAGCGTGAGAAGGAGAATCAATAATGACATTTCTACGACAAGACGGCGATTTGATTTCAGCTCCATTTGGTAGCAATACGATTAATCGCGGACAATTAGTGACTGTTGACGCTAGCGGTAACGCTAGGGCAGCAGAAGCTGGAGTAAAACCATTCTTGGGTGTCGCAATGGAAAATACCGGCGGACTAATCAAGAATGAAGTGCGAGTTTATCGAACTGGCGTGTTCCAGCTGGCAATCGACGCAGTAGCGGCTGCTGATTTAGGCAAGGCTGTTGCTATTGCGACATCAGATAAGGTAACAACGACTGTTAGCGGCACCGCGCCGGCAATCGGACAGATTGTTGAAGTTATTGACAATAAAACTGTAGGCGTTCGCCTGAGCTAAGAAAGGAAGATAAGATGGACTTAAAAGCAATGCTACAAAAGCTTGATACCGCCATCAAGACGGTATACAAGACTACTAAAAAAGAATATAAAGACCCTCTGCAGGGCATTTTGTACGATATCACACCAGTGACAGGTGCAGTCAATAATATCGTAACACTTAACAGCGTGCCTGGCATGCGTGAGTTTAAGTCAGAGCGCAAACACGGCGTGGCTGACAACACCGTCCACACAATCGCTCCGCGAAAGTGGGAGTCAACTCTGGATGTTGAGCGCGAAAAGATTGAAGATGACGACCTTGGTCAGATTCCAAATCAAACTCGTGTAATGACTACTAAGAGTGGTCGTCACTACGGCGCGTTGGCTGTAGCTGCACTTCCTGTTGGCTTTACCGCTAACTTGAGCGACGGCAAGCCATTCTTCCACGCTGACCGCGGCAACTTGGTTACTGGCGCATTCAGTGCCGCAACATTTAGTAAGGCTTTTGATGCGTTGGTTGGCATGAAAGATGCTGATGGCGACTTTATCAACCCGATTCCAACCCACTTGATCGTTGGTCAGGAAAACCGCGAGGAAGCTGAGAAAATCTTGCTCCGCGAGAAGTTGGACAATGGACAGAGCAACACCAATTACAAACGTGTTGAGCTTATCGTTGATCCACGAATTGCTGGCAAAGCAGTATTCTTGGTGGCGGCTAAAGAGGGTATGTGCCCATTGACAATTGCTGAGCGCGTGAAGGTTGGTGCACCTGTTGCGAAGACCGACATAAACAGCGACAGGGCATTCGAAACTGATGTGTTTAGCTGGGGCTTGCGTGGTCGTTACGACGCAGCTTACCAGGCAATGCAGTTTATCGTGACTGTGAAAGGTTCTTAGTCGGCAGACTTGAGGCGGGAGATGATTCGCCCGCCTTTGTTTGAGGATTAGGAGAAATAATATGAAGCACGAAATAAATCAACCTATCAAAGATATATTACAGGAAGCGGGATTGTATCACCGCCAGTTGTTGGAATTTAACGACGTTAACAGTTCGGTGATTTCGCTAGGAGACTACATCTTGGCTGACGTCAACGGCGACGATACAATTGACGTAAAAGATGTGCGAGTGCTGGTAGACAATAAGCTAGTCAAAGTAACCGAAGTAGACACCACCAATGCATTGATTACACTGGAAAAGCCGGTTGTTTCTGGGCAGGAAGTGTCGGTGCGTTTTGCTAGTTCTAGTGTAGAGCCTGAATATGTCGAGAAAGTGCGAACTGAAGCCCTGAGCGAAATCATATCAAAGATTCCATGTGAGGCTGCCTGGGCTGAGGAGTATAATCCAACATTACGCTACATTCAGCGGCTAATGGCTGCCGGTATGTTATTGGTGCGGGATTATGGATTTAATGAAGACATTGAAAATACCAGCAAGGATGGCTATAAGAAATTGGAGCTGGCAAGCGAAAAACTAAACACGCTAATTGCCACGGTTTGCGGCGCGGCGTGTTCAAGAAGTGCTCAAGGATTTGCGGCGCGGGATGATGGAGATCTTTTTTCAAAGAGACCGCACATTAGTAGCGAGGATTGGTAGATGGACGGGCAAAAAGTACCAATTTCTGTCACGGTTGATGGCGAGGAACTGAAGCAATTCAATCAGATACTATTAAATCGATGGAAGCGTGCTAGTAGTCTGCGTATACCATTGCAAGAGGCGGCTAACTTTATGTTGGATGAGATTTCCAAGAACTTTAGCGGTAAGCGTGGTACAGTTTTTGGCGCACAGTGGCGGAAGCGTAAGCGAAACTATCCGTGGCCGATACTGAATAAAACAGGCAAAATGAAGGATGGTTTTAAGGCGGAAATATACAGCGACAAAGCAGTCATTAAAAACCCGACACGGTATTTCAAATATCATCAGATGGGCACGAAAAACATGCCAGCACGTAAGATGTGGGGTATGACTGAACCGCAAGCACGGTATATTCGCCAGCGATTACAGATCTATTTAGAAGCTGAAGGAGAGAGATAATGCAATACGAAGACCCAATTTTAGCAAAGCTGCGCAACCTGTTAAATAAGCACGGCCCGAAAGACTTGAGAAATAAATACTATCTGGGCGATCCAATGGTGGTGGATAAATCAAGCTTGCCGATGTGCTTTATTAGTTACGAGCGGCAGAGTGTCATTGATGATGCCTCGTATTCAATCGAAACGCACTCGACGGTGTTAATCAACGTAGCATATGACCTTACTAGGGATTTTAATAGCACGGCAAAACGTAGTGGCAGTCATATGGCGCTGGTGAAAATGATTTGCGGGCGAGATAGCGAGAATAAATTACTGCCTGAGACGATTTTATCTGTACTGAGACGATTTCAGGATGAGCAATCTGACGAACTGATAATCGATTTAGGTAGCCAAACGGAAATTGAGTATGTAGTGAGCGAGCGGGGCGGTAGCGTATTCACTAACGAAGCTTTAATACGATTTACGGTACGTACTCGCGATATGATTGGATAAATGTAAGCGCCATGGTATAATACGAGTAGTATATGCGATCAGCCTTGGTCGCATTTTCTTTTGCTACTGACTGATTTCGCGTAAGAAAGGGATTAACCGTGAAGAAAGACAATCAGCCAGCAGCACCCGCACCGAAGCAGTCATTCTACCTGCCAGAGTTCGGCGCGTCTGTCGAATCAGGGAGCTTTGAAGAAGCAGTTAAAAAAGCCAAAGCCGAAAATAAGGAGGGAGAGGAATAATGGCAGAGAAAAAGATTGTAACAGGTCGAAAGACCGCCGTGGGTTTGGCGCTGGAAGACACCAGAGGTACCGCCAAAATGCCGACGTATTTTTATCCGCAACTAGATTTTAGCTTTAAGGATACGCCAGAGACGAAAACTAATGAATCGGCGTATAACAACATCACCAAAAACAATGCTGTCGATGTGATGAGTGTTAAAGGCGAGGGTTCAATCGGCGGCAAGACGTGGGCAAAAGGGCTGTACTACTGGCTGGCAATGGTGTTTGGGCAAAAAGCCACAACAACACCTGTTGCTGGCGATACGGGAGCTAAGAAACACTTATTCTCACTTAATAATGAGAATACGCACATCAGCTCGACCGTTACTATTAAAGAGGCGGTATTCTGCGGGCAGTTCCCATATGCTATGATTGAGAGCTTTAAGATTTCATGGACACCTGACGACTATCCGAAGATTGAAGTAAGCTTGATGTCGAAAAAGTCAAAGGACGTAACGCCGTCGTCTGTCACTATTGCCTATGATGCAACGGAAACTGAGTTTATTCCGAAAGATGTGCTGTTGAAAATGGCAGCCGATGCAGCCGGGCTAGCAGCAGCACCAGAGCTACAAGACGTTAAGAGCTTCAGCTTGGAAATTAAGAAAAACTTGGAGGCGGTTCAAACGTCGAGTTCTAAGGATGATATTCAGGAGATCTTTAATAAGGACTTTGAGGTTAGCGGTTCAATTGAGAAACTCTACACTGACAATACTTACAAAACCACGATGTTGAACGGTACAACTCAGGCAATGCAATTTGGCTTTATCGACAAAAACCACAAAGCCGGTAACACCACGCCAACCAGTCTGCTGTTTACTATAAGCAAGGTGGCGATTTCTAGCCGTGAGCCGAGCTACGGACTGAGCGATATTTCAACTGAGACGATCAACTTTGAGGGCTTGCTGAATATCACAGACGGCAAGACTATCGAAGCTGAATTGGTTAATAAATACGAGTACTAGGAGAAAATAAATGAGCAATCGAGAACTATTTATTGAACTAAAAGACGGACGTAATGCTGTTATCCGCGGGTTTATTCGCAACCGTGACCGCAGTATGTACCGACGGCTAATGCTGGAAGGTCAAACCATGTCCACTAAGGAGATGGAAGCTAGTGGTGGCGATGTGGATGTTGACCTGGGCAACGTCATGGGTGCGAGCGACAAACTGATTGAGAAGTTGCTGCTGGAATACTGCGGCAATCGCGAACAGCCATTTGAAGCACTAATGGACAGCGAATTTGGCGACGACTACGAGACAATCAGCAACAAGGTCATGGAGGTCTTCGGCAAGGACAAGGAGCTCCCAAAAGAATAGAGGCGTGGTCAATTAAATATGACCGCGCGCTGCGCAACGGCTCTGGCGAAGTGCCAAAGATGATTCAGATTGCGCTCATCTGTAAGGAGTATGGTTGGACATATGACGAGTACATGGATCAGCCAGAGGAATTTACCGCGGCCATCCTAGCACGGCGTCAAGTCGAGGCGGTAGTCGAAAAGGAGCAGATTGATAAGGCGGGGCAGCAGTAGGTTGCCTCTGCTTTTATCTGTGCTTGTCGCAGGCGATGCCGTCGCCGTCTCTATCAAGGTGTGGCGCGTACCCAGGCTCACCTCGACGCATATGACTATAGCCAGCGGCACGTGCTTCTTTGCAGTTGCTAAAGTTCGGCCCCGATGGAGCGGGTTGCGGTGAGGGCGCAGTCTGGCGAGGTGTAGCTACTGGTTGTGAGCGCGACTGCTGTTGTTGGCGAGCGATAGCAGCGGCGGCTTCCTCTTGCTTTTTCTTTTCCTCAGCCTCTTTCTTAGCTTTGTCAGCACGTTCTTTTTCTTCCTGCTTGGCTTTTTCTAGTTTGGCAATACGTTCAGAGAATGGAGCACGCTTGTCTTCTGGTAATCTATTGATGTCTGATTTGGCACGAGAGATGTTTTCGTTAGTGGGTTGTTCTTCAGTCTTTTTTACTAGATCCTCGGTATACTTGAGAGCTTTTTCGAGCTCTTGCTTATCGTAGTCGGCTTTTGTTTGGCGGTGAAACTTAACCGTTTTATCACTGTGGCGTTTGCCATCAGCAACAGATATAGAGATATCGCTGTCTCCCTCTTTAATATTTTTAACTTCGTATTTGATATTACCAGCTGCGTTTTTGCGGTCGTGGATGTCGGTTTTGTCGCCTGAGACTTTTACCTCGGCAAATGAGCTAACACCCGATATTTTGGCGGATAGCTCAAGTCTGTCGGTATAATAATCAAGCTTGATATTGTCCTCTACATCAGATATAACGATTGGAACATTGTCCTTTTCGAGACGAGACTGCTCCATCACATTGCTGACATGAGCAATGACGAGAATAGCTATGATGATACCGCCCAAAATAGCCCAGCCTCGCTTTTCGTTTTTGGTAAGCGGTCTATTCTTATTTTCTTGGTAGATTTGCTTGAAGCTTTTGATAGATGGTTTAGCTTTGTCAATTTTATTAGATTCAGCAGATTTTTTGCGACGGAGAGATAGATTCATTTGGAGGACTCCAGGTTTAATTTAGAAAGAACATATTTCTTAAACTTAGTTGATTTTGAAGTGTGAGACATGCTTTCAAGGTTTGTCGCAGTTGTCGCCATATCACCTGTGTTCGTATAGTGTTTTTCAAGGATAAGCTCTACGTTACCGCTTTTTGTGTATAAGACATTCTGCACATAAAAGCCACTGTCGTACTTTTTCTTCTTTACGACCGCCCCAGCAAGACCAAAAGCAACAACCCTGGCAGCTGAAGTCTCTTTACCGCTAACGCGCCGTTCGTTGCCAAAATCGAAATCAAAGCCTTCGATCTCTGACCAGTCAAAGTGTCTAGCGAGAGCCCATTGCCCTTTATTGAAAGACAAGTCTACTCCATGTTCATCACACCTGAGACTAGCGTTTAGTACTGAATCTGGAAGCTCTGGATGAGACCCTTCGTATTTCCCGATAATTGTAATTGGTTTTGGTGTTTTATCTTTCTTAAATAGATTAAACATTGTAGTGGTTTATTTTCCTTTCTTTATGGAGGGATTATACCACGATGTGGTATAATATGGGTAATATATGCGGACTTTGAGCCGCATTTTTTGTTGTTTTTCGTCCGCTAGGAAAAGAAGGCGGAAGATGAATAATAGCACACTCACTCTGACAATTCGAGCAAACGTATCAGCCTTGCAGGCTGCCTTGAAGACTGCTCAGGCGAGCGTTAAAAATTTTAGCAGCAATGTAGGTAATAAACTAGTCGGCAATGCTGCTAATTTGAAGGACGCTTTTAGCCAAGCGGGCGGATTTATTGAATCGACCCTGAAGCGTGTCGCTGCGGTGGCGGTTGGCGGTAGCTTTGGATTGATGTCGTTCGTAAAAAGCGCATCTGAATTGCAGTCACTGCGATCGTCTTTTGAATCGCTAACTGGAACAGTAGAGGCGACGAATGTCGTCATGAAAACACTGTATCAATACGGCAAAGAAACAGCCTTTGACAATAAATCCATCCAGGCAACCGCCAAAATGTTCCTGGCAAACGGCGTGGCGGTTCAGGATTTAATGGGCTGGATGCGAAATTTGGGTGACCTGGCGGGTGCAACAGGTGCAGATTTACAGGGCTTGGCACTGCCAATTACGCAGGCAATCGGTAATGGCAAGATGATGACACAAGACTGGTATCAGATCATCAACCAAGGTGCTGGTGGATTCAAAAAATATATCATTGCAGCGATGGGGGCGGGTCATTCCATTCAGACGTTCGGCGACGACCTATCGAAGGGCAAAGTTACAGCTGATGTGCTACGTAAGGCGCTCCAAATGGCAAGTGATGAGGGTGGTATGGCTTTTCAGGGTGCGATTAAGCAATCCCAAACATTCAACGGACGCATGAGCAACTTGCTGGAAACAATTACCAACGTAGGCATGAAAATTGTTGGCGTGGATGCAGAGACTGGACAAGTCAAAGCTGGCGGTGTGTTCGACAAAATCAGCAAAGCCGTTGAGGATGCGACAAATTGGCTGGAAAAGAATAAGGATAAGATTCAGAAGATTGCGGATATAGTAATAAATAATTTCGTACCAGCAGTAACCGCTGCTGGCGTTGCCCTAGTGGCTATGAAAGTGGGATCGTTCGCTGCTAGTATGATTCAATTTGCGAATGCTATTCGTGGCGGGAAAACGGCCATGGAAGCATTTAATTTAGTAACTGGTAAAAATCCGATGCTTTTGATTGTTGCTGCTATAGCAGCGGTGGTTGGAGCATTGGTGTTTTTACAGGTAAAGTTCAATATATTCGGCAAAGCGTGGGAGGCTATAAAATCCGCTTGGAGTGCTGCTGCTAGTTGGTTTGGCGGTATCTTTAACGCTATCGGACAAGTTGTAAGTGACTTTGTTGGCGGCGTGCTTGGGTTTTTTGGTGATATTTGGAATGGGATAGTTGGCGTATTCAATAGCATAGTGTCGTTCGTGCAAGAATGGGGGCTTTCTATTTTAGCGGTAATCTTCGCACCGATATCTCTTGTCATTGGATTATTTTTCATGTTCAAGGATCAGATATTTGCTGTATTTCAGGCAGTTTGGAATTTTATCGTGGCAGTATTTACGCCAATAGTACAGTTCTTTGGCAGTGTGTTCAGTGGCGCATGGAATATTATCGTGAGTGTATGGAATGCGGCAGCTGGCTGGTTTGGCGGCGTATGGAATGGCATCGTCGGCGTGTTTGCTGGCGTGGCAGGCTGGTTTGGCGGTATTTTCCGCGGAGCATGGAACGCTATCACTGGCATATTTGGCGGTCTAGCAGGATTCTTCGGTGGAGTGTGGAATACTATCACTGGAATGTTCGGAAGACTGGGTAGTTTCGTTGGTAATGCCATTGGCGGTGCGGTCAGGGGTGCAGTTAATGGTGCACTAAGCATGGTCGAGAAGATGGCAAACGGGTTCATTGGCATGATTAACGGTGCGATTGGAATTATCAACAAGATTCCAGGCGTACATATTGGCAATATTCAAAGCTTACATATTCCGCGAATGGCGACCGGTGGTATCGTTACTCCGCAGGGCGGCGGTTCGATTATTTATGCTGGTGACGGCGGACAGAATGAATGGGTTGTGCCAGAAAGTAAGATGGCAAGCCTGGTGACGCAAATTAACAAGCGTAGTGACGGAGTTGGTGCACGAGATGTCAACATTACTGTGAATGTTACTACTAGAGATGAGAAATTTAACGAGGAGGACGCAGTGAATATCGCAAAGCAAATCAATCGAGCACTAAAAGCACAAGGATTGCGACTTGATCAACTAGGAGCACTCCGATGATACGATTAAACGGACAAGAAATACCAGTATACCCAAGCGGCTACGACGATTCGCCGGTGGTGGTAAAAACTGACAATCTTTCAATTAATGGCAGTATTGAAAGGCATAGCTTTCCGTCCAAAAAGCGTGCCAAAATGACATTTACAGCAGTAACTCCAGCACAGTTTCGATTCTTTGAGAGTATCTTTAATGACGCTGGCACGGTGAAGTTTTATAACGACCAGTCAAAGTATGGCGTGCTTCAGTTTGACGGGATTATGACAGACTGTGATGCTGACGAATATATTCGTGGCGGTAGTTTAATGACAAGCCTAACCGTAACAATTCGGGAGGTGTAAATGCAGGCGGTTTCGGCTAATTTCATCAGCAAGGTTGACGCACCGCACAAGCAGACTGACTTCGCGGTGATGCTGGGGTGGAGTAAGCAAATAAATCCGACTACGCGGTTCTTTAATCTCGATTCTTCAGCACTGGACGGCGGAGATTTTCTGAAAGGGTCGGGCGACGTGGTAACGTTTTTCGACAAATATGTGTACACAGATGAAAGCCGCTACGTTAAGAACTTCAAAATAAGTAAGAAGGTGAGCAGTTACTCATGGGGTGTAGTTACAGCTCAGGCGACAATCACACTGAATAACACGACGGGGCGGTTCCTGCCAGAAAAAGATCCCGTGATTGGAAAGTTCATCAAGGCGGGGCGACCGATAAAGATATTAACTGGATATGATGGCGAAATGATTACGAATTTTGTTGGTTTTGTAGGCACACCGACGGTTAATATCGTGGAACAGACAGTGGAGCTGACGGCGTTTGACGCAATTACCTATCTGGATACAAAATATTCTAATCTACCAGCATTCGTAGGTAAGTTTGCGCACGAAATTGTGCGAGATTTACTGATTGAGCAGGGGTTCAGTGTCAACCAGTTTGAGATCGACCGGTCGCAACAGGTGGCGATTGGCTATTTATCGCCAAAAGACAAGAGCGTGACTGATTTATTGAAAGAATTAGCAGAGGCGGAAGCGGCACTGGTGTTTGTTGACGAGCAGGGGATAATTAGGTTCTGGAACAGGACGCACCTGGCAAAGACTCAGCCAACGGCTCATACGTTCAGCTACTCTAATCTGACTAACCTACAAATTTAAGTCAACGCCAGTAATAAACTCGGCACAGGTGGTGGCAAAGCCATTCAAAGTACAGGCGTTTTCAGAAACTGTGGGAGCTGGAGCAGGGAAGCGAGCAAACGAAAATAAGAGCTGGTAAGACTA
>ENA-OOPH01000007-OOPH01000007.1-human-oral-metagenome-genome-assembly--contig:-NODE-7-length-18290-cov-4.596322_pt1 | contig 18290 bp, 17 predicted proteins | sample MGYA00245298_ERZ501138 | MGnify/ENA primary metagenome ERZ501138 (study PRJEB25959, sample SAMN05335036) | human oral metagenome | host: human-associated | place: USA: California | collected 2014-05-03... | reverse complement strand
AAAGGAAAGATACAAGCATTTGCATGTCGTGTTGAATGTCGATGAAGCAATGATGACGCAGGTTATGACGGTTCGTTTGATTCTCCATCCGCTTGTTGAGAATATTTTCTTTCATGGCTACGAAGGGCACGGCTTGAGACCCGGGGAAATAGAAATAAGTGAGCGTGTAATGAATGGAAAATACGTGCTAGTCATAAGCGATAAGGGCAAGGGTATGAAGCCATCTGTTAAGGATCACTATAATCGGCTTTTTACGGAAGTAAAAGTAGAGCAAATTGTGAAGGAGCATCATTTGCTGAACGATAAGTCGATCGGACTCTGGAATGTCCATTGCCGCCTAGTACTGACGTATGGTGAAGGCTACGGATTGTTTATTCGCCAATCAGATGAAACCGGCACGATAATCGAAGTGAATCTTCCATGGAGGGAACGCGATGTATAAGGTGCTGCTTGTGGACGACGAACAAACGGCTAAGCGGAGCTTGAGGAACATCATTGGCTCACATATGCCGGATTTTGAAGTGATGGCGGAAGCCGAGGATGGACGCGAAGCGCTGGACATAGTAGACCAGTCGTTTCCGGATATTATCATAACCGACATTCGTATGCCTGGAATGGACGGGTTGCAGCTGGCGCAGGAAATAAGGAAAAGAAGCGATTCGGCTGAAATTGTTATCGTGACGGGCTATGGGCAATTTGAATATGCACGTGAAGCTTTAAAGTTTGGTGTAACGGATTATTTACTTAAACCGATCATACCGGATGAAGTAGTCGCTACCTTGTCCGCTATCATGCAACGAGATTCGATGAAGCATCGCACGATCATCTCGGATAATGAGCGAATGAAAGCATACAAAGAGCATCTGGATCCGATCTGTCAGCATTTATGGCTGTTGAATGAGAACGAGATGATGATGGAATGGAGAACACTTCAGGGGAAGCTGGTTGATGAGTATCGGTACCCTGTCAAAATTAAGGAAGTATATTCGGCAATATTAGCTTATATTTCTGGCGAAGCGGCGCGAATTAGCTCCAATCGCGTTCAAATGGATGTGCTTAATTCTTCCGGAATTGCTAAATCCTCCGATGGAGAATATATCGTTGGGCTGCTGCTTGATGCAATGGAGCGAATACGTGCAGACCGCAATTGGGGCATGATGACGAACATCGCTTCAGCGTTAAAGCTCATTCAAACACGTTTTTCAGATCCTGATTTTTCGCTGTCAGAAGCTGCTCAGGAAGCGGGGATGTCCACAACTTATTTCAGCAAATGCTTTAAGGATGAAACAGGGGTCAGTTTTACCGAGTATTTAACGAATCTGCGGATGAACAAGGCTGCACAGCTTTTGAAAAATCAGGGAGCGAAAGTGTACGAAGTGGCGCAGGATGTCGGCTATAACGAATATTCTCATTTTACAAAACTGTTTAAAAAACAATTTCAACTATCTCCTAAGGATTACAGGCTCTATATGAATACTTCACGGGCATCGCCAATAGAAGAGAAGGAAGGTTTATGATGAGATCACAACAAATCATTGAAAAGACATTATCCTTTGGAGCAAACAACTATCATCCCCTGCCGATTGTCATTACACGTGCAGAAGGAGTGTGGGTGGAGGATCCGGAAGGCAATCGGTATATGGACATGCTGAGCAGTTATTCCGCGCTCAATTTCGGTCATAGACATCCTGCGATCATCAAGGCGTTGAAAGAGCAGGCGGATCAAGTGACGCTGACGTCACGCGCATTCCATAATGAACCGCTTTCTGAATTATACGGGCTATTAGCTCAACTGACCTCCAAAGATATGTTCATTCCGATGAACTCTGGGGCAGAAGCGGTGGAAACTGCTATCAAGACAGCTAGACGGTGGGCATATGATGTCAAAAAAATACCTGATGAGCAAGCAGAAATTATCGTTTGCGATGGTAATTTTCACGGCAGAACGGTGACGATTACATCATTCTCTTCGGAAGAGGCGTATAAAAGAGGCTTTGGACCGTTCACGCCAGGGTTCCGAATGATACCATATGGCGATGCCAAAGCATTAGAAGCAGCCATCACTCCAGCCACAGCAGCGTTCTTGGTAGAACCGATTCAAGGCGAAGCGGGAATTGTTGTACCGCCGGAAGGATATTTGCATGAAGTAGCAGAAATATGCCGGCGCAATAACGTGCTGCTGATGGCCGACGAAATTCAGACAGGATTAGGAAGAACGGGGAAGACATTTTGTTGTGATTGGGAAGAAGTTCTTCCCGATATTTATATTTTGGGAAAAGCGCTTGGCGGGGGAGTATATCCTGTATCTGCTGTTGCGGCGAACAGGGATATACTCGGAGTATTCGAGCCTGGCTCCCATGGCTCGACGTTCGGCGGGAATCCGCTTGCTTGTGCTGTGGCAACGACTGCAATTCGTGTTTTGCAGGATGAAGGCTTGGCAGAACGATCATTAATGCTCGGCGCTTACTTGAAGGAGCGGTTGGAAGGAATAACAAGCCCGCTCATTCGGGAAGTTCGCGGCAAGGGACTGTTTATTGGTATCGATCTGCATGTTGAAGCACGTCCAATTTGCGAGCGACTCATGGCAAAGGGGATTTTGGCAAAAGAAACGCATGTGAATACGATTCGACTTGCGCCGCCTCTAACTGTGACGAAGGAACAAATCGATTGGGCGTTGGAAAGAATAGGGAACGTACTTGCATAGCGACATGCTGGCATTATGGCGTAACATAGAGGACTTGCCGATAGAGTACCGGTACAAATTAAGGAGGGAGACGGCAGTGATGGGGATTCAATTTGATTCATTTTATCAATATGAACAATTATCTGCGTATCTACAGCGAATCGAGGCGGAGTATGATCAGTATGTCAACGTAACAACGCTGACACAAACGAAAGAAGGACGCAACGTTTATGTTGTTGAGGTTACCGATTCTGCCACGGGAACAGCGGATTCTAAAAGCGCTTATTACATCCAAGCAGGTCTTCATGCGATGGAGGGAGCAGGCGTTACTGCCGCTTTGCATGTCTTGCAATCTTTACTGAGCGAGGAGCTTAATCGGGATTTATTGAAAGAAGTTGCTTTTTATATTGTTCCCTGCGTCGATCCTGACGGCATGGAATATACTTTAACGACTCATGCGGAAATTCGCAGCCGTTATGCTCCGACGGGCAGGAAAAATGAATTGATTCCTCAAGATGTGAACGGTGACGGGTATGTTCTGCAGATGAGATGGAAAGATCCGGCAGGTCCATATAAAGAGCACCCGAATCAGCCAGGACTTATGGTCAAGAGAGAAGTTGGAGATAGGGGAGAAGCATTTTACCAGGTTGTTCAGGAAGGCATGGTTTGGGAACATGATGGTTCACGGGCAGTCCATCCAATCCGACAGGAGGATTTCAACCGAAGCTACCCAGCATTGTGGAGGACTGACGGCAATTCGACGGCATATCCGTTTTCCCAGCCAGAAATGAAGGCGATCGGTGATTTTATGCTTGCACATCCAAACATATTCGCTGGTGTCGATTTTCATTGTGGAACACACGCGATTTTACCGACGGATTGTAAGGCGCCTCATGAGTTCCCATGGGAGGATTGGGGCAGTATCGTCCAAGTGGGGAAAATGGCGGAGCGCATTACCGGCCTCCCGTACACGAATCCTGCGGACTATGGGTTTGGCGGTAATGGCAGCAAAACGTACGGGGATTCCAACGATTGGGCTTATATGAAGCTAGGTATATCACATTATGTCGTTGAGGTAGGCTTTGGCTTAACGAGCCTTGGCTTGTCAGCGAATGAAATATTGTCATCGGATGAGAAGACGAGGGAGGAGTATGTTCGTCGTCTGATCGCTATGCATGAAGAACGTGGAAATCCAATATTGACGCCATGGGAAGTTTGCGATCATCCTCAATTGGGGGAGGTGGAGATTGGCGGTATGATGGTCGGCAACGCTCGCTTCATGGATCCGAACGATATGAGGGAGACTGCTCCGAAAACAACGGAATTCGTGCTCAAGCATGCGGCTATGCGTCCGCATATTATTTTCGCTACTGCTGAGGCTGTTGCATTGGGGGGCGGACTGTATCGGATTCGTGCAGACGTGGGCAATATTGGCGGCTTCTCTACAGAGGTGATGAAAGGTGGAGGAGGTTCTGATATGAAGCATCCTGTTTCGATTCGGTTAATCGAAGAGGGGCTTGAAGTTTTCAGCAGAAACAAAATATATGAATTGCAATCGTTGGCTCCGCTCGGGGGCTCCATCGAGCTAGAATGGTTTGTAAAGATGGACGGAGAGCAGCAACATATCGTAATCGAAGCCAGTCATCCGAGGGCGGGCATCGTCCGTCAGCAAGTAGATTTATAGCATGAGGTAGATACGATAAATAGTCTACTTCCGGACAAACAGTCCGTCCTTCACTTCAGTGAAGGACGGACTGTTTGTCTATTCTTCTAGGATCTGACTGTCGCTGTGTTGGATTTTCCCTATAATAGTAATGTTTTTCGTTGATTTAGCGACGGTAAAGAAAAGATAATTGTAGTTAAAATGAAAATGTGTGATGATAGGCGACATCAAGCTTTAACCCTATTGTTTAGTTTCAAATTTAAAATCAAATTAAATTACAGCAACCGGAATAGAAATGTTAGTTATTTCTCAGCGTCAGGGGTTAGTTATACATTGAATATTGGAGGTGAAGAGGAATGTTTTCTGTGTATTGGGGTTTTATGTCGAATTCTTTTAGGCAACGTTTCGTGTATCGAGCCAATTCCTTCTTTCATCTTATCAGTTCATTGATGTGGTTGACTGTGCTTGTCAGTCTGTGGACAGCACTACTAGGAGAGGGGCAAGTCATCAAGGGAACGACGTTGGCAGATATGATGACGTTTGTAATTGTCAATATGATCGTGCAATCGTTAATCCGCAACAACATTGGGTTTATGCTGGCACAACGGTTTGAGGATGGTTCAATTGCGATTGACTTTATCCGTCCGATTCGACTGAAGTATTATTGCTCGCAGAGCAGCTCGGCGAAAGCATGTATCGAACGTTGCTGTATATTGTACCAATTGGTGTAGCGGCTACTTTGTTTCTCGACTTCACGACACCTGATTCTATTTGGCAGTATGCGATGTTTGCGATCTCGCTTATCCTGGGATTTCTGCTCATTAGTCAAATCAATTTCATTGTTGGATTGCTCGTCTTTTGGCTAAAATCCCCACTGTATACAAACTGGTTTCTTGGAGCGTTTATGCAGCTGTTTGCTGGAACGGTTGTCCCGCTTTGGTTTTACCCGACGGTACTCTATAATATCGCAATGGTATTGCCGTTTCGCTTCATATCGTATGAGCCGGTTTCCATCTTCATTGGACGTACGTCGTTAGGTGATGGGTGGTTAGTGATCGTCATGCAAATCGTCTGGCTCGCTATATTTATAGCTTTAGAAGCTTATATATGGAACCGTGTTCAGCGTAAAGTCATTATACAAGGAGGTTGAGAATGTCCAGGTTTGCATTATATGAGGCGTTCATACGAATTAAGATCAAGGCGATGACGGAGTATCGGGCGGCTTTCATTTGGCAGGGGCTGGCGCAAGCGTCCTCTTATGTGGCGGAGTTTATCGTGCTCTGGATTCTCATTCACCAGTTTGATGCGATTAATGGCTGGATGCCATTCGAAGTGTTGTTCCTTTATGCTCTGCAGCTGTTAACGTTTGCACTTGCGGGTTGCTTTGTCCAAAGCGTAAGTAATGGCTTACCGACGATGATTCGAGATGGAAGCTTTGATGAGGTGCTCACGAAGCCGATGAATCCGCTGCTGTATTTAATCTGTCACCGGTTTGTGTATCAGTACGCAAGCCATATTATCGTATCTTCCGTAATTATTGTCCTCTGTTTCATGAAATTAGACTTAGCCTTTACGTTCGGGTCGGCTGTCCAGTTGTTCCTCGTTTTAGTAGGTGCAACTTGTATTCAGGCGACGATATTTATGTGTACAGCAATACCGGCGTTTTGGACGGTGCAAAGTCAAGGTATAAGTGGTTTAATTCAAGATTTCCGCAGCTTTATTCGTTATCCGATCTCGATCTATAAGCCGCCGATTCAAATTGTGCTGACACTCGTATTTCCGTATGCATTCATTAATTTTTATCCAGCCCAATATTTCCTTGAGAAAAACGATTTCCTTATGTTTCACCCTCTATTTCAGTATGGCACTCCATTCGTAGGGCTGATTTTACTACTGGGGATGTATCAATTTTGGTTAGCGGGGATTCGCAGCTACAAAAGTACAGGGACGTAAGGGGGATATCAGATGTCTTTTATTGAAGTTAATGAAGTATCCAAGCAGTTCATGATCTATCCGAAAGTGAAAGGTTTTTGGCCGAATGTGCAATCTTTTTTCAAACGCGAAGGTCAAGTTAAGGAAACGGTTCGTGATATTTCGTTTTCTATAGAAGTTGGAGAAAATGTAGCTTTTATCGGTCCCAATGGTGCGGGAAAATCAACGACCATCAAGATGCTGTCTGGTATTTTGCAACCAACGAATGGCCGTATCATGGTTGGAGGACTTGTCCCCTATGAGGAGAGGAAGCAAAATTCGCTTCGCATGGGAGTCGTATTCGGCCAACGTTCCCAATTGTACTGGGATTTGGCGATGACAGATACATTTGATTTGTATAAACGGATGTACCAGATTCCAGAGAAAACATATAAGAGAAATGTAGAGTTTTATATTGAGTTACTAGAAATGCAAAGCTTTTTAAACCAGCCTGTGCGTCAGCTCAGCCTCGGACAGAAAATGAGAGCGAATCTTGCTGTGGCCCTGCTACATGATCCAGAGGTCGTATATTTGGATGAACCGACAATTGGCTTGGATATTATCGCCAAAACCCGTATTCGTACTTTTTTGAGAGAAGTCAATCGGGATAAGAAATTCACACTTATGCTAACCACGCATGATATGGACGACATCGAGCAAATTTGTGATCGGATTATTTTAATCGATCAAGGTTCACTTGTATATGATGGTGCGTTAGTTGGATTTAAGCAGCAATTTGCTGCAGGACATCGGTTAACGGTCGAGCTAGAGGATGACCAGTTTGTAATTACAGACGATAGACTGACTCTCGTACAAGAAGAACCTGGTAAACGCACCGTTCAGTTTCGTAAAGAGCAGATTCCCGTTACCGAAGTGATTCAAATTGTTACGACGGGGAACCAGGTCGTGGACTTGCAGTTGATAGAGCCGAGCATCGAGGATATAGTAAAATCGATTTATGAGAAGAAGGAAGTCGTTGGCGTATCGTGAGAGTGAATCGTTTTGTTGACCATGTGTAAACTCTGGAGAATTAAGTTCGTAAGGATGGTGTTTTTGAGAAGGGGGCATATTATGGTACGATATATGAGGTAATAAAGTGAATGCGTAAGGATGAAACTGGAGATGAGTACATGAACGGCAACGGACAACTAAGAAACGATGTGAAGCCAGGTATGGAAGTTGACATCGTATTGAAGCAAGACCAGCGAACGGGTAAAACAACACGTGGAATCGTTAAAGATTTGCTTACGAAATCAAGTCAGCATCCGCATGGCATTAAGGTTCGATTAGAAGATGGACAAGTTGGCAGGGTAAAAGGGATTTTGTGATATTAGATCATGGTAACACCGGAAGCTGCTTCCGGTGTTTTTGTGGTTGAAATGGGGAGTTACAGGAAAATTAGTCGAGATAACGCCACCACATGCCAGCACATTCCGGTAAAATGCGGGATTGATTTTGTTGGATCGCGTGTGCTATGGAATGTCCGAAGAAAAAGTTGGAAAGTGAGAGAGCTTGCTCGATGTTGTCGAAATGATAATCAACTCTAAACGATGTATGAAGGAAGCCAAGCTGTTGCTCTAGCATTGTATAGTAAGGTTTCAAATAATCCGGTGGCGAAGGGGTAGTACATCCCGTTCCTAGCGTTTCAACAATAATAATAAGACCATTAGGACGAAGTACACGCTTTGCCTCCGCTAGAATAAGATTTAGATTATCCTCCCAATTGTCTTGACCCGTATTGGTTAAATAGCTAATGCTCCAGCCTGAGACGATGACATCTGCACAGAGGTCAGGCAAGGGTAAATCCCGATGATCTGCTTGAGCAATAGACCAGTTTTTTAAGCGCGACTGTTCCAACTTTGTTTTCGCAACTTCTAGCATTGCAACTGATTTGTCAAGCGCAATAATGGTATGTGCCACACCAGACAGGATGGATGAAATTCTGCCTGTACCAGCTCCTAAATCAATGATATCTTTGCCAGTAAAGTCAATAATGCTGGATAGCTGTCGATATAAATGCAATGATGATTGCTTAGAAATAAGACGTTCGTAATCTGCCGCTTGAGATGCATAAATATTGGCGTGATTGGGTTTGTTTTTTTCTGTTTGATTAGATGAATCCTTCATAAAATCATACCTCCACCTTGTTTAGATACCCATCATGATAAGGTGTTACGTTAGGGGAATGTCAACCCGATCGAATCCGAAGGTATGGTGCATGGCATTCAACTTATTAACGAATGGAAACAGCCATCACAATTTGAATGTCATTAGGGAATATATGGCGTTTAATGATAAAGTCATTTTCCTCAAACCATGATTGTAAGGTAGACATGGATACGAGGGCGTGATTGGCCTCATTGATATAGGTATAGGGATCTGTGTATTCAAATTCAGCTGATTCGGTATCGGCTGCTGAAAAAGGTGACTCCATGATAAAATCAGCAAAACAAATGCGGCCTTTAGGTTTTAAAACACGTTTCATTTCTGATAAAGCAATGTGGATCTGTTTGATGTTCAAATGATGAAGGGCAAAACTTGATACGATATAATCAAATTGATGATCCTGGCATGGGATGGCGAGAAGATTCCCAAGCATTGTTTCAAGGTGAGGGAATTTTTCCTTACACTGTTTGAGCATTTCGCTCGATTGGTCAACAGCAATTATTGGGTAACCGTTGCTCAGGAATTTGCCTGCAAGATTACCTGTCCCAGTCCCAAGATCGAGTCCAAGCTCCAGCGGACTTGGTTTAGTCATATTGAGAATGGTGTTCAAAATCGTATGATAATTGGGATAAGGACTGTTGCTGGATTCAACGATGTGATCATGCTTTGTGGCGTATGTATCATAGTTCCATCGGTCGACCCATTCACTTCTTGCCTCACGCAGTCGTTTGGCCCCTTCAGCTAAATTGAAAATCTCATTTAGGGGGACGGTATCTTGATGTTGAAGTAGGGTGATCATTTGGTCGGTAGTGGATATTTGTTGTCGATACTCTAGTAAGGTGCGATATAAGCTGTATCTTTGAATTTCCAGATAGTGTTTGAGGGAATGGTGTTGGTTCGTATCGATTTCACCCAAAATGAGCTTAATATCGGAAATGGTAAAACCAATTTCTCTAAGGGTTATTATCGTTTGTAATCTCCAAATATCTTCATCTGTAAATGTTCGATATTGGTTGTTCTCATGTTTGGTTGGTGATATGAGTTCTTTTTCCTCATAAAATCGTATCGTTCGTTTACTAATATTTAACTTTTGAGCAATGACATGAATATTCATCCGGTTTACCTCCGTCCTCTGCTATATTATAAACGTTCACCTTACGTGAATGTACAGCTATAACGGACTCTGATGTCCGATCAAATTGGGCGTCGCAGCTCATGTTGCAATAGTTGGGGCCGTGTCCAAACTGATGGTGCATCTCTAAAGCGATGTGTCATCATATGAATTGAATATGCTCGGATCGGAATTGAAAGAATATCATTTCTACACAAAGCATAAGCCGCATTGCACATCCTCGGATGCGTAATGCGGCTTATGCTTTGAATGGATGGAAGCAAAGAGACTAACTCTTCTTCACAAATTCGGATTTCAACTTCATAGCTCCGAAGCCATCGATTTTGCAATCGATATCATGATCGCCGTCAATTAGTCGAATGTTTTTGACCTTGGTGCCGATTTTGACGACAGAGGAGCTTCCTTTGACTTTCAAGTCTTTAATAACAGTAACCGCATCGCCATCTTGTAATACGTTGCCATTGGAATCTTTGATCACACGTTCTTCTGTTGATGTATGGGTGGATTCGCTTGTCCATTCATGCGCACATTCTGGGCAAATGAAAGTTTGTCTGTCTTCGTAAGTATATGTGGACTGACAAGAAGGACAGGGCGGCAGCTCAGGCATAGATAACTCCCTCTTTTCCTAATGATTGCTTCGAATTGGTACAATTGCTAAAGCCCACCTATTGTCCCATACTTGGCAAAGAAACTCAACCTTTGAAAGGAAAGGGTCGAGTCCACTCCGCTTATGGATTCTACTGAACACCCTGATTTAATTGTTCCATGCGTGGAATATCGCAGATTCGGATTCTCTTTTTATCAACTTGAATAACGCCTTGATTTTGCCATTCAGATATAATCTTCGTGACCGTCTCGCGAACAGTTCCAGTCATATCTGCCAGTTGCTGATGTGTTAGCTTCAAATCAATCACAATTTCTGAAGCAGTATTTTGATCAGAGCTATGAGTAGCGGCCAGCCGCATTAAACCTCTTGCTAAGCGAGTTCTGGCATCCAGTATGGTTAGGTCTGTAATCAGTTCGTTTGCCTTGCGCAAGCGAGCGAAAGCTGCCTTCAGTATGCGTATCGCGATTAGTGGATTCTCGTTCAAGATCCAGTCCAAATCCTGTCTTTTCAAAACGCAAATGTATTATATATTGCTTTGGTGAATAGCCGGTGAAGCTCTTAAATAAATGGCGAAAGTAATCATAGCTATAACCGAGCGTTTGGGCCAGTGCAGGTAAGTTGATTTTGTCTAAAGCATATTGTTCTATATAGCTTCGGGCGTAGAGCAGGTGCTCGTTGGGATCTGAATTTGTTGTTCCAGTATGGATCATACGCCCTATTTCAATCACGAGTTCAACTAAATAGCAATGAATCAATGTTGCGGAGCAGGGTTGTTTATGATGTATTTCATAACTGATTTTATCCAATAGCTGCAAAATAGGCAGGTGACTCGAATCAGTAAAAAGACAATTATGAATCGGAATCGGTGTATTGTTAGGGTCGTAAAAAAAGCCCAAGAAAATGACACCTGTTGATGATTCACGATATTCATCGTGCGGGCAATCTGGTTCAATAATGGAAAACTGACCTTTGCGATAAGCAAAGGCTTGATTGCCAATGGTCGTTGTTCCTTTGCCGCTTGTATAGTACACCAGCTCATAGCTCGGATGTGTATGGAAGTCGATATAGCTTTGTGCCGGACGAATATCCTTTTGGAAAAAATCAAGTTCACATTTCATATCATACATGACATGATTCTCCTTTGTTCTCGATAGCCGAAAAGTATAACAATATCTCCAATAAATTATATAGAATATCAGCAGAAAGTGCTAGATTGATTACTATGATAGCCAAAAAGCAATATAATTGTAAATGATAATTAAGGAGCTGAAGCGAAATGAATCGATTCCCAGTCTTAAAAGAAGAAGAACGTTTGCGTATGCTTGCGCCCCCAACCGGTGTAATCTCCATGGTGCTTGATACAGATACTTTTAATGAAATCGATGATCAATTTGCGGTCGTATATACAATATTATCTAAGGATCGATTGGATTTGAAAGCGATGTATGCGGCCCCATTCTATAATAGTTTATCCAGTGGTCCTAAAGATGGTATGGAAAAAAGCTACGATGAAATACATCGCATTTTGCGACGGATGAATGTTTCGACGGATGGTTTTGTTTTTAAAGGATCGGATCGTTTTATGGAAGAAGCGAATACACCGATCGAAAGTGCAGCGGCTCGAGATATCGTTGCGAAAGCGAAAGCAGCATCTCCAGATAAGCCGTTATATGTTGTTGCCATCGGAGCGATTACGAATGTCGCATCGGCTTTATTAATTGAACCCGAAATCATTCGGAATATTGTAATCGTGTGGCTCGGAGGGCACCATTTGCATTGGAAGCATACGAAGGAATTTAATCTTGTACAGGATGTGCTTGCAGCGAGAGTGCTTCTAGACAGCGGGGTACCATTTATTATGGTGCCATGTCATGGTGTCGCTTCCCATTTGATCACAACATTGCCTGAGATTAATCATTATGTAAGAGATAAAGGTGAAATTGGACAATTTTTGGCTGAGCGCTATGAGTCTTGTGCGAAAGATCATTACGGCTACTCCCGTGTTATATGGGATATTTCGGTCATCGCTTGGTTATTAATGCCTGAATCCGTACCAACAGAAATTGTTCATAGTCCGGTCTTGACCGATCAAGTGACTTGGAGCACCGATCAAAGCAGACATTTTATTCGCGTAGCAAGCAGTATTGATCGCAATGCTGTATTTAAAGATTTGTTTTACAAACTCGAATTGATGTAAAATTGCAATAGTCCGTTTAGAGAGGAAGGGATCGCGATGAAACAAAACCCGATCATAACGGTAATTGGCAGCTTGAATATGGATATTGTTGTCCAGAGTGAAAGGTTTCCTGAACCAGGGGAAACGATTAATGGGCAGGGAGTACAATTTGTACCAGGGGGAAAAGGGGCCAATCAGGCAGTCGCCGCGGCCCGGCTTGGAGCAATGGTGCGAATGGTTGGATTTATTGGTGAAGATGCGTTCGGTGATGCCCTTATTCGATCACTTGACGATAGCGGTGTACATACAAGGCACGTTAATCGAGTATCGAGTGCGACGGGCATTGCATCTATTGTATTAGCAAATGACGATAATCAAATCATTGTTGTGCCGGGAGCTAATGCACATTGTTTGCCGGAACATCTTCCAGAATTGGAGGCTGTTATTGCTGATTCGGATATCATTGTCATGCAGTTGGAAATCCCTGTGGAAACGGTACACTATGCTGCAAAGCTGGCAAAAAAACACCAAAAAACAGTGATTCTGAATCCTGCGCCTGCGATTCAATTACCCAAAGAACTAATGCCATTGGTGGATTATATCACGCCGAATGAGTCAGAGTTATATTTACTCGCCAATCTGAAAGCGGTGGACTCTTCATTAGAACAAGCGTTGGATGCTCTGCTGTCACAAGGTACTGGCTGTGTTGTTGCTACTTTAGGAGCGCAAGGTTCGGTGATGAAGCGCGTAGGAGAAGGTTCTTTGCACATTCCCGCTCTTGATGTCGAGGTAGTTGATACTACTGGTGCAGGGGATGCTTATAATGCAGGATTAGCCTGCGGCATAAGTTCCGGCTTAACGCTTGAGGAGGCGTTAAGGCTGGCAACAGCAGTTTCAGCTGTAGCTGTGTCGCGATTTGGCGCGCAAACAGGTATGCCCACAATGGAGGATGTTCAAGCGAAATTTTATAATAACAGACCATAGGGAAATGGCTTATGATCATTGGTGCTCAAATTTAGATATAATAAGGAAATGTTTTATTATGGATTGGAGTCATGTCTATGCGTTCCCTCATTGTAAAAAGCCACTCATCGCTCTATCGAGTAATAAATGGCTTTTGTCTGTCTATTGTGGTTTCCAAGCTTGGATGACAACAAAATTATATGATTTGAATACACAATCGACATCTTCCAATCCACTATTAGAGAGCCATTGCAATTGATTGTGAAGGGTGGCCATTCGATCGAATTTGCAGCGATCATATGAAGCTTGGATGGCCTTACGGGATAGATCACTCGACTCGACCTTGGTTTGCCAATCGGTTTTGTACAAGGCCTCGATGCGTTCCGTATGGCCTAATACTTGATCCGCATTGATGAATAACCCACCAGGCTTCAAGTTGTGATAGATACTATGGAAAAGTTGTTGTTTTTCGTCGTCTGCGAGATGGTGAATCGATAGTCCCGAAACGATGAGGTCATAGCTGTCATTCATGTCGTGTCGGGTATAGTCAGCAATTTCGTATTGAACGTTAGACTGAACGGACAGACGTTCTTTTGCTTTGCTCAACATTTCTTCCGAGAGATCGATGAGGGTCAGTTCTGCCCCTGGGAAAACTTGCAGCATATAGGCTGAAAGTAATCCTGTACCTGCCCCCAGGTCGAGTATTCGTGGTGGTGAGAGATTGGAAGAAGGATAGGTGCTGGCCAGCTCGACAGCTGTGCCATAAAAAGCATCAAAGCAAGGAATGAGTCGTTGACGCTGTGAATCATATTGTTGTGCGATTTGATCAAAGCTTTGTTTCATCGATTGCAAAGTTTTCTTGTCCTTCGTCGAATCATTATGCATTGCAATAATCGCCTCCTATGGATCGGTTCCATTAAGTATAGCGTTAGTTTGATGATAGGTAAAATACATAATGTCTATGAATAATATAGGTTATATCTATTATTATTGGCCTGTAACAGCGGTCGAAAGTCCAATCCTACCCGCGGCGGGGGCTTTCCATGTGATCAGGTTTCTTATCAACAGTTAATCGACACTCTGGAAAATGACCGATAGGACAGCATTCAGAAGCGAGTTTCTCTGGGATGGCAGATGACCAATAAAAAAGAGGCTGCCAGTCTGGACAGCCTCTTGAAAAACTGAGGATATAATTAAACGTTACGATGAACTTACTGGAATGCGGATACTTGCCATCGAAGGAACATATTCTTCGCTTCCCCCAGGTACAGCCCATTGAACCCCGAGATATTCCTCCAAAAATGCTCGAACCCCCATTTCTGTACCAGTTGAGGTTGGACCAATGATGTGAATACGTTGATCTCTGATTTGCATGACATAGCCGTCATTCGGCAATGTTGCTAATGCTTGATCAATAGCAAGGTCACCTGTAGGAATGGTACCGCCAATATAGATCCTGGAAAAGTCTGCGTATGCGGCCGGATTTTGCTGCAGCTGCTCCTCTGTAATGATTTCCAGAGATACGTTAGATGCCTTATGCACGTATTCAGCGAATAGCTCTGCTGCTTCTGATGCAACGGTTTCGAAGCCTGTGTTTTCCGTCAATAGTTGATTTCCTTCGGAATCCTCTAATTGGATTTCATCGAAATAGATATTGCTCACTCCGGAGGAATCTGAGTATAGGACAACTGACGCATAAGCCGCATTGGCAGGTGCACTACTAGTAAAATTAATTTCAGACCATTCGCCCGCTACATCTCCCTGCTTACCGCCGCCAAAATACAAGTAGTTCCGCTGATCATCATAATAATAGATAAGAATGACCGGCAGCTCTCCGGATTCACTATACGCCATTACACGGGCTGTGTAGTTCTCCCCTTCCTCAACTGGAACAAGGGAGCTCTCTAGTCCCTGTACCTGTGTCGTTGATTCATCTATGACGTGAAGACTGTACTGACCGCTATATTGACGCGAAGAGACAATTTTCATTTGGCCAGCGACCATTTCGTTGATCGGATGGGTCAAACGCCAGCCTTGAATCGTCTCGTCCGTTGGAGTCGGGACAACGATGACCGCTTTCGCTTCACTTTGATCTACGATAGTAATAGGTTCGTGTTCGGTTGGTTCTGGCCGTTCCAAATGAATGACGCCGAAATCTTTTACGGCCCAGGTATTGCCGCCGTACGAGCTAATGTACACTTGCTGGCCATGATAATTTCGCAAGAAGAAACCATGCAATGATGATGTTGTAGATGGGTCAATTTCGATGCTGGCAAAAGGAATGACTTGAACCGTGTTCCAGCGATCCTCATACTTCTGCGAATAGACCTTCCAAGGGGTCTCAGGACTTCCCTGTCGTCCTGTTGGCGGTGACACTCCCATTTTGAATCCAAATTTGACATCATTCATATTGCTGAAGAATCCTTTGTACATCTTTGTTGTGTCACCTAAGAAGGTTTCGACTGAGTCCGGCGTTGCTCCATCCCACCAATTTTCAGATACATTGTCGTTATAAACCATGCCGTCTATATCGGTGTCAAAGTTTTCATATCCAACGTAAAGGTTGGTATCATCCCACAGAAGACGGACTTTTGTTTCGACTGGCGGCTGGGATTTATCTGGTGTTGTCAGGAATTGTTCAAATGGCTTCGCATAAACCCATGGCCCTTTGTCAAAATCCAATGCCTGAGAAATAGCTGCTTCACCAGCATTGGTTTTTATCGCAGTTGCTGGGTCCCTTGAGCCAAGATAAGCCATCTTGATTTGCTCTAATGCTTGACGAATTGTTCCGCTTTCATCCTCATTTGCGTCTACGTAAAGATTCAATGCATCAATTAGTACTTGCTGGACGCCATCCCACATTTGTAAATATCTCATTTGATTTTCTTCAATATATTGCAGGCGGAAGTTCGCTCTGTCAATGCTCAAGTGGAAATCTGCAATCATAGCAAGCGCTTCTTCCTCATCGGCAGGAATTGGAACGGGCTTAGTTCGCGGAAAGCTCAGCGCTGATGCTTCGTAAAATTCGAATGTTCCCATCAGGAAGTCAGCACGCTTGCGCTGCTCATCCGTTTGCGCCAAATCTACCACTTGCTGCATTAACTGTCGGTTTTGCTGCATTTCCTCCTCTGTAATTAAAGTTAGGTAGTCGTGCGTATAAATATTCAAATAATTCGACCTAGGAACGGTGTGCTTCCAAATAAAGTACCAATCGGATTCAAAAGCACGTTCTGTCCAGAATTGCTCCCAGTGCTCGTAATAGCTTTGCAAATAAGGCGCAGCTGCAGGTCCCACAGCGGTCTGATACCATTCATTCGCCAGCTTGTCGACATTTTGGCTTGAATCCCATTGCAGCTTGGCAGAAATCCACATTTTGGGTCCTTCTCCAAAGTTAGGCAACCATTCAGCAACGTGCCCGATCACGCCATTGTCTGTCGCATATTGATAAGTGTTCGCCATCTGTTGCACATACATGCGAGGCAGGCTGTAAGGAGAACCGTATAAATATTCATAGAAACCAAGAGAGGATGCGGACTGCTTCCATTCGTTCATAAAAGTTTGTGCTTCGTCGTTAATATCCTCATCTAGCCACGAAATACGATCATCCGTAATGTACGGTACGACATGCTCATTCAAAATATAGGGGGAACCATCCGGATTTTTAGGTGCATCATATACTTGTGCATAAGCAAGCAAGCCAAAGTATTTGTCAGGATAATCTTCCAATACGCCTTCAACGATTTGATTGACCCATGGATAATAGAGATTCGATATATTGAGCTGTCCAACTGAATTGAGCAGACCAGCGCTTGGATTATTCGGATCCCTCGGATAATTCGGATGATTCGGATCTGATTCACAATGATTACGGTAGTCTGTAACCCCTAGAGAATAGGAGCTCGCTTGCGGATTTTGCTGGAAGTAAGCTTTAATCCTTTCAATGGCTGCATTGGCTGTAGCATCATTCAAGCATGGATTCCACGCAGGATTGTCAGGTGTTGGCAAAACTCCGCCAGGATAATACTCTGGATGATCTGAGAACACGGCTGGATCGAATAAATATTCCAAATTATGATGGAATTGAATGTTGTCGTGCATGCGATTCACTCTGAGCCAATTGACATTGTCCGCTGGGGTTTCCATCCAGAAAACATGGCGTGAAATCGTAGTAGCTTCTTCTACAATTTGCTCCATCGGTATAGTGATCGTATTATGCTTTGGTACATGCTCGCCATCCTCACCAGGCATAAGCCAACGTATACCCAAATAACGCTCAAGAAAGTCGTAAGCTGCGAACTCAGTGTCTTTCGAGCTATTGCCTGCTAGACGAATGGTATCAGCGGTCGTTTGAATAACAAAGCCATCGGATGTCATCATCGACAATTGCTGGGACAAGTCACTTTCCGATGCGGGAATGGTTCCGCCGACGAAAATTTTGATCAGAGCTGGATCAAGCTGTGTCTCCAGCACTAGCTCGTCTTCTGTCATAACAGGGAGCTCGACGCCAGACGATTTTATACACATACTCGAGCAACGTTTCCACTGCAATGCCTATATTTTCTTCAAAACTAGCATTACGTATAGCGATTGGACCTTCAATTGAACCATGCATTTGAATGTCATCGTAATATACGCTACGTGTACTTGTTGAATCTGACTGTAGGACAACTGATACATGTGTTGCTCCTTCAGGAGCTGTGCCTGAGGCGGTCAGTGTTGTCCATTGTCCTTGGACAACTCCAAGTTCATAAGGGAAAAATCAAATGAGATATTTACAAATGTGGGATGGCGTCCAGCAAGTACTAATTGATGCATTGAATCTTTACGTAGACGCAAATGAGGATGAAAGGGAAGTCCTGAGACCCCTTGGAAGGTCTATTCGCAGAAGTATGAGGATCGCTGGAACACGGTTCAAGTCATTCCTTTTGC
>ENA-OOPH01000005-OOPH01000005.1-human-oral-metagenome-genome-assembly--contig:-NODE-5-length-21369-cov-29.953441_pt1 | contig 21369 bp, 18 predicted proteins | sample MGYA00245298_ERZ501138 | MGnify/ENA primary metagenome ERZ501138 (study PRJEB25959, sample SAMN05335036) | human oral metagenome | host: human-associated | place: USA: California | collected 2014-05-03... | reverse complement strand
AACTGGCAAAATAATAAGCGGCATATAAAACAAAAGCAATTTATTATTCAGGCTCCAGCGCCGCCAATTCCATCCCATTCGCCATTTTCGAATGATTTCCACCTCCTATTTGTAAGCGTTGTCAATAGTAATATGCTGATAATATTCTAGCGATGGGGATAGAGCAGCTGCGTGCAATATAAATGCGATCCTATGCGGATAGAGCAGCTGCGTGCATAGATGCTTTGTTACGATCGCTGTTGTCCCTTCGGTTGGCTTGATTATATAAAAGCATAGATGATGCGTGCCTCTGGGCACATCTAGAAAAAAGGCGAACGCTCCGCTTCTACACAACACATCCTGCACTCCGTGCTTACCGCCATCATGAAGGCAATCGTGCCTGACGTTGTCACCATACTCACTATACGATCAAACCTCACTTCGCGCCTCAACATCTTGTTCTAACGGAAATAATTACAGCTATTGTGTGTTTATTTGGTCGTTTTGAAATGTAACGGAAACCAGCGCGCCTATCCCCTGAAAAATCGTTATTTTCTTGCGAAAATCGACGAATAGAGTCAACTATTTCCCTTAGGAAATAAAAAGAGGCAAAAACCAAGGAATAGAGTCTCTAGCTTCCGTTAGATGGATACGTGGTTAATATCATAAAGCAAGTCGTTCATTTCGTACATCTATTTTTGAATCGCGTCTTGAAACATGCCATCGTTCATGCTTCAATTAAGGCATGATTACACTTAAGGAGATACTGTTATGAACCATGCACTGATTCAACCTTTTGTCCTTAAAACGTATGGACTGTCGATTCAATCGCTTGATCCCATAACGAATGAGATGTTCCGTTGCACAGCAAGTGAGGGTGTTTTTTATTTGCGAATTTCCCAATACAAGACATTGTTGGAGCAGCAAGCAGAGTTAAGCTGGATCCACTATTTATCCGCAGCGAATGTAGGGGTACCTCATGTCGTCCCGTCCACAATGAATCAGCTCGTTGTTCCCTTTCCAGATGCGCCCTCTTATGCAGTAGTCCTTTTTCATTCAGCACCAGGCATTCATTTGCCTAGAAACCAGTGGGACGCATCCGTATTCTATGCGCTAGGCAAGCAGATCGGCCGAATGCATGAAGCTTCTCGAACTTATCTAGCATCCGAATCCTCACCTATTCAACATTGGTATGAAAGTATTGAATATCAATTCCTCGAGCACATCCCTGTGCAAGAAACAACCGTTCGATCGATTGCGAAGCAACTGTTGGATGAAGTCCAAGCGATCCCACAACATTGTTCCAACTATGGCATCATCCATGGTGATCTTTGGCTTGAAAACATTTTGGTGCAACAACATTCCGATAATTTGCAGGTGACAATGATTGATTTTCAAGATTGCGAACAGCATTATTACGTAAAAGACTTGGTAGTCCCTATATATTCTGCAATGGAATATTCTTTTTATGGCGGTCAAAATATACGAGATTATGTACGAGATATTACCGATTCTTTACTAAAAGGATATCAACTTGAGACGTCACTTAGTGATGAAACACTTGCCCAAATACCAACTTTTTTCCGCTTAAAGGAAATGTTTGAATATAGCTTAATGCACATGTACAATGACATCGAGACGATGGATGATGAACAATTTAGACTGCTTAATTTATACCGAATGCGCATCGAATATCGAACGAATGACACTTTTTTGTAGAATTGTGTCTTGAAACGGAGCATTATTCATGCTATTGTGTATTACAAGATACTTCAGTGTTTCTTTTTATTTTGCAAGCTATCTTGCATTACAAGGGAGTGGGATGGTGTCAACTTCAACACAGATGTTAAAAGGAGTTCTTGACGGCTGTTTGCTAGCTGTTATTGCACGCGGTGAAACGTATGGCTACGAAATGATCGAGAAATTAGAGGCTTTCGGATTTCATATGGTCAGTGAGGGAAGCATATATCCTGTATTGCTGCGAATGCAGAAAGAAGAATGGGTATCTACCATGATGAAAGCTTCACCGACCGGCCCTCAACGTAAATATTATTCCATTACAAATAAAGGGAAAGAAATGCTGATCACGTTTCAAAGCAAATGGCTTGAGCTTTCACAAGCTGTACATCAAGTATTAGACTATCCATTGGAGGAGGAGTAACAATGATTTCACCTAAAGCGGAAGCCTTTTTAGATAACTTGCATGCGTATCTAGTGAGCTACGGGAAGAAAGAGGAAGAAATTAAAAGTGTTGTTGCAGAATTAAGGGATCATTTCGTTGAAGCGGAGAAACGAGGAAAATCCTTTGAAGACATTACAGGACCGTCGACAAAAGTGTATATGGATCAAATTCGTAAGGAAATGAAAACCGACAAGTCAGAAAGCTTATCCATTCTATTGCTATTTTTCCCCTTAGCTATTTCGTTCATCATATTGCCTGAAGCGATTCGGGGAGAAGTCTCTTATTCTTTGCTGCAAATGACCGGTTATTTGATCACCTCTGTCTTAGTGCTGGCTATGTTCATCTTCTTCCTGCGCTTTGATGCTTCTAGGAAGCTCTCCGCAAAGATGCGTCTACTCATGTTCTGGCTGATTGGCGTTGTTCCAATGGCAATGTTTTTAATCATTCTGGTACTGAATCAATACCTCAAACTCGAACCCTATTTCATAGCAACACCGACTCAAAATATCATTATTGCAATCATTTGCACACTATTTTTAATCGGTTACTCCCTTTTCTGCAAAACATGGATCACGATCATTGTCCCACTTCTATTCATTGCTCCAGATTGGATAGCCAAGCAATTAGCAAGTACGCCAGAAAATCAAGCGATCATCAATATTAGTCTTACTTTTGCAGGCATCGCCCTCTTCTTGCTCGTGGTATTTCTCCATAGCAAGCGTCAATCATCCGCTCGGTGAAGATGTGCATTGAATTCTGCCCAAGTAAAGCATTTTTATCGCTTTTAGAGAATACCGCTTTGGTAAATATGCACAGCTTTTAATGAAAAATGTCCCACCCAGTGCAACATAATATTATTAGATTACGTTTAGTAAGTTGAAGGCCTTTCAAACAGATATGAAATGCTATGCGAATCAACAAAATAGATTCATGCGTAATCCCTTTGCAAAGGCGCATAGCGTTTCGTAAATAAGGGGAGCACTTTCTATTCGAATCCATCAGTCCGGAAAGCAGCCCCATACTAAGGAGACTTACTAAATGAAGAAAAAGATGAAAAAATCAATCGTTAGCACACTATCAGTCGCTATGCTTTCCATGTCAGCAGTCGGCATCGCTTCTGCCAATGAAATCATTCCGATCTCTGCACCTCTGACTCAATACATTCCTACAGACGCTACTCACATGGAAATAGTAGAAGGTCCAATGTTCGTATCGATTACAGGCGTGATTCAAGAGATTTCAACCTATGGTACTGCTGAAGATCTTCAACTCGTAACAGTAAAATCAGCAGATGATCAAATCAACCGCTTCGTCATCTCGGAATCAACTTATGTTATGGATGAGCTAACGGTAGGAAAAGAAATTATTTCCTTCTATGATGCAAACACACCCGTCATCATGATTTATCCGCCACAATACAGTGCTGTAGCTGTAGCAGCTGTCGATGGGGAGAACACTGTAAAAGTGGACCGCTTTGATAAAGACCTGTTGAGTGCTGAAGGAAACTTGAAGCTGATTCTATCTGATGAAACGAAAATCATTGCACAGGATGGCTCTGATTTCACAGGTGAGCTTACTGACCGCACTTTGGTTGTCACATATAGCATCCTAATGGAGAGTTTCCCAGCTCAAACAAATCCTTCCCAAATCGTAGTACTTGACAAAAAGGATGGCGAGATCGAAGTGAAAGAACAGTTTTCCAACGTGAAAGGTACAATCACTGCCATCAATCGTCACGGTGCGGATGATCGCATGCAGTTGATCGAAATTGATCTTGGTGAAGATGTAACCGCTCATGTTGTGCGTGCTGCGGATACATTTGTGGCAGATGAACTGGCTGTTGGAGACCATATCGTTGCATTCTATGATGCAACCGCAATGATGATTGCAATCTACCCCCCACGATACAAAGCAGAAGCTATTGCACTAGTGAATGAAGAACGTGAAGTAATGGTTGATTTCTTCGACGAAAACTTGCGCAATGCTGCGAACACCCTTGTGTTGAATATTGGAGGAGAAACAAAAATTGAGGATCAAAACGGTGATGATTTCAAAGGTAGCCTGGCTAACCAAAAGCTGTACGTCGAATACACCTTCACTACAAAAAGTTTGCCAGCTCAAACAACCCCAAGCCGCGTTGTCGTGTTGAACGATGTGGCAGTTGCACCGATCGCTGAGAAAACTTTCACTGTGAATGGTGCAACGATTGAAGCGCCAGCAGCATTCGAAACCGAAGATGGCACTGTTATGGTTCCGCTTCGCGCACTTGCAGAAGCTCTCGGTCACGAAGTAGGCTGGGACGATGCAACGATGGGCATTACAATAGGCCATTTCATGTCACTCCAAATCGGCCAAGATGCTTATGTATTTGCTAAAAAAGCACCAATGGAGCTAGGCACAGCACCACAGCTTGTCGACATACACACATATGTCCCGCTGAACTTCTTCACAGAAGTCGCCCAACTTAGCGAAGCTAAAGTAACGAATGACCAAATTGTGATCAATAAATAAGGAAGCAAAAACTGGCGTCAGACGAGTGAAGTCTGATGCCAGTTTTTTTGATATTTTCTTAACAACGTTCGATCAACCTTGCCAACAATGCGATCCGCCGCGGAATATCCTCCAGCAGGACGTATTCTTTTGGCGAATGAGCGAAATCGCCTCTCGTTCCAAGACCATCCAATGTCGGCGTGCCGCAGGCTGCTGTAAAATTGCCATCGCTAACCCCGCCTGCACTCGACTCGCCAAGCTTCCACTGAAATTCCTCCGTACCAATCGATTGAGCTAACTGGAATAGCTTCGCAATTTCTTCAGAGCGCTCCATAGGTGGACGCGTCATCCCTCCAATTACCGTAACGCTAGCTCCTGGTAAAACAGGCTGCATCGTTGTAATGATATTATCTACACGTTCCGCCTCAGTCATCGTCATGATTCTTACATCAATGTCAGCTTCTGCATAATCGGCAACTACATTCGCCCCTCTTCCTCCGCTGACGATTCCGACATTCACTGTCGTGCCCGTTTCGTAGTCGGTCAACCCATGCAGCCTCTGGATTTGATAAGATAGTTCCTGAATCGCAGATACACCCTTTTGCGGGTCCACCCCTGCGTGAGCAGAAACACCCTTAATGATCATCTTGTAGCTGGCGCTTCCCTTACGGGCCGTCTTCAAGGTACCATCCGGTTCCATCGGAGGCTCTAAAACAAAAACTGCTGAAGCAGCTTTCGCCTCTTGTTCGATCCACTCCCGAGAAGAAGGGCTTTGTATTTCTTCATCGCTATTAATAAACAAAGCAATCGTTTTATCAGCAGGCAAGCGGCGAAGATCCTGCAACACTTTAATCGCAAACATCGCCTGTAACAATCCGCACTTCATATCATAAACCCCAGGACCATACACTTTTCCATCCTTTATTGCAAAAGGACGTTTTGCCGCCTCCCCCGCGGGCCATACCGTATCGTAATGACCTAACAATAAAATACGTTCCGAACCGTTCCCCACTTCCCCGATCAGGGGATCACCGTAGCGTTCGTTAGCCAAACGACGCATCCGGCTGCCGGTCAGCCGTTCGAACTGCTGCATATACCAATTGGCTATCTCGTCCCCCAGTGCTTTATTACGTGAAGGCGAATCCTTATTAACACTTTCCTCCAACAGTTCCAGTAATTCAGGCATATCCTTCTCTATACTATTCATTAAAGAAGCCATCAAACCCCACCTCGGTCTCTCTTCTTTTAACTGCTACACTTCCTGCTTGACCGCTTCATGCAATGCTGCAATATAAGCTTCTGCCAGTGCCGATAAAGTGACATGTTTATGAGAAATCCATCCCACATTCATCGATTCTTTACAATCGAGCGGCACCGGAATAATCTCATTGCCATTCAAATCTGCACTAAGCACCCCAGTAGAAATGGTATAACCGTTCAAACCAATCAATAAATTAAACACCGTTGCCCGGTCTGTTACCCGGATGCTTTTGGGTCTTGTAACAGTGCTCAAGATTTCCTCTGCAAAGTGAAATGAATTAAACTCTCCCTGCTCGAAGGATAAATACGGATAGTCATTCAACTGTTCAATCGTTACCAGCTTTTCCCGTGCCAATGGATGATGAATACTAACAAAAACATGCGGGTTTGCTGTAAATAACGGATTAAACGTCAAATGTCCTTCCTTCAAAAGCTTCATTATCACCTTCGTATTGAATTCATTCACATAAAGAATACCAATCTCACTGCGCATCGTTCGAACGTCTTCGATAATCTCATGTGTTTTCGTTTCTCTTAATGCAAGCTCATATTCCTCATGCCCGTGCTCTTTGACAAGCTGCACGAAAGCATTCACTGCGAAAGCGTAATGCTGGGTAGATACGGAGAAATGCTGAGGGGAAGGAGGAGCATTCAAATATCGTCCTTCCAAAAGCTCCGCTTGCTCCACTACTTGTCTGGCATAGCCCAGAAACTCAGCTCCTTCTTTCGTCAAAGCGATCCCTTTATTCGTCCGCTCAAAAATCGTCAATTGCAGCTCTTTTTCAAACTCCTTGATTGCATTCGATAAACTTGGCTGCGAAATAAACAACCGTTTGGCCGCTTCATTCATCGACCCTCTTGTCGCTATTTCGATAACATATTTCAACTGCTGCAATGTCATTCCGTCCACCCGCCTATGTCTATTCTATTAACATTGTAGCACGCTTATTGCTGCTAATGAAGCTTGCTTCGTGCGTCATGCATACTCCACGCTTCGTCCTTCGTAGCTCAGCATCAATACCGGATTGAACCTGTGCGAAACTACCCATAAAAAAGCCACTCTAGTGTAATTTCGGAACGGCTCCATATACAGGCGGAGCGTCCGTGTTACGCTAAAGCGGCTTTGATTCGTTGCTTGCAATGCCATTCGTTAAGTTACTTGGTCAACTCACTATGCATTAGTTCAATATTATATTGCAAATATTTAATGTACGTATCGACTTCCTCGCCTTGTTTGCCAATTTCATCCGAATAAATCTTTTTCCCTGCAATACGTACGCCGGTTTCTTTCGAAACAGCCTCCATTGCGCGTGCATCTACGTTTGATTCCACGAATAATACCTTGACGGGATTCGCCTTCACATATTCAATCAATGCTTTAATTTGTGCTGGCGACCCATTTTCCTCAGTATCAATTTCCCATATAAAAGCTTCCTTCAAGCCATAATGTGCTGCCATATACTGGAATGCCCGCTCGCTTGTTACTAGAATACGGTTTTCCTCAGGTATTTCATTAATCTTAGCTGCGAATTGTTGATCCAATTCCTGCAGACGCTCAATATATTGTTCTGCACGCTCTTTATATTTCGCTTCGCGAGATGCATCTACTTTCACCAGCGCATCGCGCAAGTCTTCAGCCATCTTCACGCCAACGGCTGGATCGATGAAGGCATGGGGGTTAATTTCTTTCTCATGACCATCCTCATCGCCAATGTACATCGGCTCTACACGCTCCGTTAAACTAAAAACGCGATCTTCTTTTTGCTTAACGGTACGAATCATTTTGGCAAACCAACCATCTTCGCCACCCTCCAAATTCAAGCCGTTAAAAAACAATACATCTGCATCCGTCGCTTTCTTTATATCTTCTGGCAGAGGCTCGTATTCATGCGGATCTGTTCCTGTCGGTACGAGGTTATAAACAACCACATCTTCGCCGCCTATTTCTCTGACCATGTCTTCAATAATCGTAAAGGATGTTACGACTTTAAGCTTTCCAGCATCAGCGCCACCATTGGAACCTTGTTCCCCATCTGTTTTCCCGCAAGCTGTAATCACTAACAATAAAGATAAACTTGCCCCCAACAACCATTTTTTCCAGTTCATTCTCATCTTCTCCTATTACACTCTATATTTGCTATTTCTCAATCCACTCTAATCTAAGGCAATCTAACTAATCTAGCCAAGGCCAATCACGATTTCTCTGCCATCCGCAGACGTTTGCGTCTCAAGGTGCGCCATAGTACACCTTGCTTCGGCGAGAACAAAAATGCGATTAAAAATAATGCTGTAGCCGCTAAAGCAATGACTGGGCCCGAAGAGATGTTCATCTCAAAACTAATATACAGCCCGATCACGGACGAACAAGCACCGAATAACGCAGCCAGCACAATCATCACCGAGAATCGATTCGTCAAAAGATACGCAGTCGAAGCAGGTGTAATTAACATCGATACGACAAGGATAACACCTACGGTTTGCAGCGATGCAACGGTAACCAATGTAAGCAAAATCATAATTCCGTAATGAATGAGCCGTGTTTTCAAGCCATATGCGGCTGCCATCGTCTCATCGAACGTCGCTATGAGCAATTCTTTGTAGAAGAGAACAACAGCCAGAATCACTATTCCTCCGACAATGAAGGTGATTAACATATCCGATGTTTGGACATAAAGCACGTTTCCAAACAAAATTTTCGTCAAATCAATTGCACTGCCAGCCATTGTGATTAACACAATTCCGAGCGCAAACATAGCCGAGAACACGATCCCGATTGACGAGTCATTCTTCACACGGCTGTTTCGACTAATTGCCCCGATTCCTACTGCTGTCAAAACACCAGTCACCACAGCCCCATAAAAATAACTAATCCCCAGCATATAAGAAATGGCCACGCCTGGCAGAACAGCATGCGAGATGGCGTCTCCCATTAATGCCATTCCCCTCAAAACGATGAAGCAACCAATTACACCGCAAATCATACCTACGACGACAGAAGTTAGCAATGCTTTTTGCAAAAAGGAATAGGTCATCAAGTCATGAATAAATGCCATTACACACTCGCCCCCCACTGACCCATCATCGTGAATGGCGTACGATAAGCACGTTCCATCAGTTCCGGTAAGAACACATCTGCCATTTCACCAGAACCAATCAATTCCTTATTAATCAGAATCAAGTGGTCAAAGTAATTTTGTACCTTGCTCAAATCATGATGCACAACGAAAATTGTCTTTCCTTCATCTCGCATCTGTTTCAAAATGCGGATAATAACTTCTTCACTTGCAACGTCTATGCCCACGAAAGGTTCATCCAAGAAAAAACACATCGCTTTCTGTGCTAGTGCCCGAGCAAGAAAGACACGCTGCTGCTGGCCGCCCGACAGTTCTCCGATTTGGTGGTGTTGGAATTGTTCCATACCCACTTGGCGTAAACATTCTATCGCCCACTCCTTGTGCTCCTTTTTAGGGCGCTGGAAGAGCGAAAGATTAGGATATGTGCCCAGTAGAACCGTTTCTTTTACCCGTATCGGAAAATTCCAGTCGATGTTTGAACGCTGAGGGACATATGCCGCTTGTCTGCGTCTTTCTTTCAAAGGCTGGCTTCCCCACACCACCGTTCCCCGATCATGCGGAATCAAGCCAAGCATAGCTTTTATTAATGTTGACTTGCCAGCGCCATTCGGACCTAATATGCCAATCAACTTGCCGGAGCCGAACGAAAAACTAATATCATTAAGTATGGGGTTTCCGTCATACGACACACTCAGATGTTCTACTTTCATTCTTTCTTCCACCATTTCGCCCTCCACTTAAATTAAAAATATCTTCGCTCATATATTATATGCACTCAACCAATAATGTTTATCAGATGCAACAATTCATGTATTATATGCACTCAACCAATAATGTTTACCTGATGCAACAATTGTATTACACAACTCCCGAGATGTAAACCCTTTTTATATATATTCTTGTGATTAGGTTGATCACTGTCTTGCAACGCTGAACCGAGTGCCGATATTCTTCACGACGCAAAAAAATAAAACGAAGTATCCATTCTCACTTCGTCTTATACAATATATTTTTTATATATTCTCACGTAAGCCATCCACAACCACATTTACCGTACACGCATTTTATATTTTCCTGAGTGCAGAATGTTAACATTAACCTCTATTTCCTCAATGGAGTCTTTGTTCAGCAACAATTCATTCTCTACGTAGTCGTCACGCCATTTTTTTGGATTACTGCGGTATAATTCTCTAGTCAAATTGAACACATCCACACCCATTGTCAACCCTTTTTTATACGTGTAGCGAATTTGCTCTTCGATCACTTTCGCCGTTTTTTCTTCGAGATCCCGCTTGCTAACATCATTAATCATCTCATCGACATAAGCATTAATCTTTATCTTAATGCGATAATACACCTTCCCATTCCTCGTTTCGATGCTAATTCGCGGCCTCGGTTTAGATAGTACAAGCGATGCATCTGGCGTGTCTGTATCGGGTACATTCACTAATGTACGGTCGAGCGATTTCTCCAACCAACGATATCCTTTCAGCTCTTTTTCAGATAACCAGCCTCTGTATTTTTTGTCACTGAAAAAATAACCACCATTTAAGCGAAACATTGTTCTAGGTTTTGTATCTTCACTCCAAGAACCTTGATCCAATATGATCGAGGGCAGGAATGTAGAACCGCTCAATTCCTGAAGATTAGCAAAAAACTTATATCCGCTTTTGGATAAAAGAAAAGAATATTGCTGATTCATTTGAGCGGGATTATCCAAAATGGTCTCTAGCGGCGATAAATTCAAATTCGACTTTTGCGATAAAATCTCTCTCATCGGCTCATTGGTACCATAAACCAAAATATTGTAGCGGATTTCCCTGTACCGATTCAACATATCATAAGCTTCCGTCGCTCGATCATGATCCTTCAGAAAAGCCTCACTAACGACCAGTGCTTTGACATGCCCCCAAAAAAGCTTTAATTGAGCTGTCGCATAAATGTCATTGAATGCATCGGTCACCGTTTCCCCTTCTCCCTTACCAATCCAAGTCGGCACATTTTTTCCTACTTGAGCTGAATCTCCTCTGGCCACATTCGTAAAATTGAGAGTCTGAGCATAAATGACATATTGCCCATCCACATAATCCATCCCAATTGCCGTAATGTAAGCCATCGTTTGCAAATCTTTAGAGTTCCAGCATCCTTGTAACAAGACAATACAAATCAGCAAATGCCCGCATACAATCAGCTTTCTCTTCATCATTCTTTATCCTTTTTATGATCTGAATCATTCGTCCTGAGCTTATCTGGTCTTTGCTTCATCTTGCTCCAAGGCATTCGAAAAAACGCCGGAATGATATCTTTTTTGTTAAAAGGGGATAGCGGTGCTAAATACGGGACACCAAAAGAACGTAATCGTGACATATAGAAGAGCAAAAAAATCATCGCTAAAATTAAGCCATACATCCCAATGATTGCTGCCACAAAGAAGAATGAAAAACGTATGACACTAACTACGGTGCTTAACGCTTGATTGACAAGCGTAACTCCCATAACAGCAGTGACTGCCCCTACGACGACGACAGAAGGCGAAACCAATCCTGCACGAATTGATGCATCACCAATGACAAGTCCTCCGATAACAGTTAGTGTTTGGCCAATAGAGCTTGGAAGCCGTACCCCTGCTTCTCTGAATATTTCAAGCAGCAGCAACAGGACAAACATTTCCAACTGGGACGATAAGGGCAATCCAAGACGTGAAACCGATATGGTTGCCATTAACCGAAAAGGAAGCTGATCAGGATGAAACGCCGTTAGAGCCACCCAAAACCCAGGCAGCGTAATAGAAAGCCAAAAGCTAATTAAACGAATAATTCGCGCAAACGAAATGTATTGAAAGTTAAAATAAGCATCCTCTGGTGACTTTAATATTAATGCAAAGGTTGAGGGAGCAATCAACACGAGCGGATTGCCATCAACAATAATGACAAAACGGCCTGCCAGCAGGCTAGTAACTGCGAAATCCGGCCGACCTGTGGAGTCCAACAATGGAAATAGAGGATATTTTGCATCTGCCAACGCTTCCTCCAACTGATTAATGCTGTACAAGCCATCTACTACAATTTTTGTTAACCGCGAGCGGGCTTCATCGAGAATTTCCTTATTAATAATATCATCAATATACATCAAACTTACTTGGGTTTTTGTTCTGGTTCCCAAAACGAATGACTCACTTTGCAGCGAGGTACTGCGAATCCTCTTGCGGATTAAAGCCATATTAACGGTTATTGCTTCGACGAATCCGTCTTTCGGACCTTTAATCGAAATTTCTGTGCTGGATTCTTCTGGCGAACGCTGAGGCATGCGGCAAATATTCATGCTAAACATACGATTAGTTCCAAGAAAAGCCAAAACTAACTCTCCTTGAAAAATTGCCATTTCAATATCATCTCTTTTATTTTCTTGTTCAAAAGCTCGCATTGGCAGCGAGCAGGCAAAATGCTCCGACGTGACCGCTTGGATCCCTTGCTGCTGAATGATTTGGTTAAGCTCTGGAAAAATAATTTTTAAAATTAACGAGCTGTCGCATAAGCCATCCGAGTAAATGAATAAAACGCCGTTTCCCGATTCATCCGGGTCCTTACCCCTAAAATGATAGAGCTGTATTTGGACATCGGATAGCCCTTGGAACAGTTGTCTTAATGATTGCTCATCCCAAACTTTTGGAACAGCTGCTGCTTCTGGGTTTTCAGTTCCTTGATCTAGTGTTTGATCTTTCATTCTGTTTGACCCTCCTTTGCATGGACTGGTTTGCTGAAGCATGCGATCATAAACCAAATGATTGACAACACCGCCGTAACACAACATGAAATGATCAAATATTGCTCAAACATTGTTAAATAAAAAGGGATATTATAAGTGGCCCAAAGCGACGTGGCAACAAAACTTAATGACAAAAGTAAAACAACCCGATTCCGCAACTTTTCCTGCTTGATCGGCAGCAGATCTGCCAATAAGTATTGTGCTAAACTAATTCGAATCGCAGCTCCCGCCAACCATTGGAACACAGATAAAAAATCTACATGCTCAATATAGTTGCCAAGCTTAACTAATCGCCACTGTTCATAAGGAGACACCATTTGTTTCGCTGCCTCTATGGGACCAAACTCTGTAATCGCACCAACTAAAGGGCCTAATGTTATGTATACCAAAACAACCCCCAACAGCATCATCTGCCAAGCACGAACTTTTTTCTTAATTCGGTGCTGCAGCAATAAGATCAAAAAAATCTCAGAGAAAGCCCCTCCTAAATAGACCATACCGCTAATTGGATTCCCCCACCCATGCTCAAGCACAGGTCTGAGCAACTCCCAATTTTTCTCCGGGATATTCGCAATTGAAACAAAGTATCCAAGCAGTACGACTGCAGGCAGCAATATACCTGAACAGACTGCGATAACATTTAACCCCTTTTTCGAGGCATAATAACAAACCAAGACGAGCACAGTAACAAGCACATATGGCGGAGTTGCAGGCATATAATTCGATACTGTCCACAGCGATGTTTGAAATACAGTCATACCGCCAATCAAATAGAGCTGTATAATTAACGGAGTAAGCATGATCCATGCAAGAAAGGGGGACGTTTTACTCGCTAGCCATACTTGGAACTTTTGCCTTCCCGAACGATTTATGATAAACGCCAGCATGGCGCACCATGGAATAAAGATGACAGCAGTGAGCAATACCGAAATCCATGCATCCCTTCCTGAGGCGTCCAGCAAAATTGGATTGATAATGACATGACTGAGCAATCCATTAAATAGCATAAAAATCATAAAAATCGAAGAAAAACCAACTTTACGTGCAGGTGTGCTCATACACTTCCCCCTTCGTCAAACACTCACCTGTAGCATTACCTTTATTAAGAAAATTATGAATGACGAATCGTCTTTACAGAAATGATGGAGGGAGCGTTGTGAGTGGCTATACAATTGCGATAGGCGATATGGGAGGAGATGGAGCGGGGAAAGTGGTGGGGGAGCGTAAAAATCATCCAAACACCCAAATAGAGTCGGATACAAGCGGCAGGCCTGACGATTCGGATGATTTCGTATATTTACGGATCGGCATCTTGCACCATTTTATACATAACAAAAAGCCCTCTCACAATGATTTTGTGTGGCGGGCATTTATAATGCAAGCGTAAAACGACGCTGCAGTTACATAGGCATTGCTGCGCAACGTTTGAGATTAACAGTTGCAGCGAAATGCGTACAATTGCCGCATTGCCGCTTCGCAATGCTCCGATTATCTTCTCCCGTTCAGCGATCCGCATTTACGAACATTCACAACTCATCTGCGAACGTTCACGATCCGCATTTGCTGCCGTTCAGCGATACGCATTCTACGCCCTACGGCGATGCCGCCCCGCGAAGACTACGATCCTCAGATCCGCAACGCGGCGCAATGCTTGCAATCCACATCCAGACTACATTGCGGCTTCAATTTTCATGCGAATTTGCTCGAGCGATTGCTGTGTCACAGCTTCACCTGCACGAAAACATACTTGCGCATTCTTGAACGAAATTTGACTATGTCCAAAATCAGGACGGAGAGTCACATCTGCAATCTGCAGTTCCTCATTCACCAGCCTGGAGCTCATAATATCAATCGTATTCATTAAGGAATCGAGAAAATGCCTTGCGGTTCCCTTAGCGAACGATTCCGCAGTTACATTCACGGCAATGACGATGTCAGCTCCCATGCTTTTGACAAGTGCCGCCGGCACAGGATGGACGACTGCCCCATCTACTAACGTTTTACCTTGATATTTCACAGGACGCATGACAGCTGGTATCGCTGTACTTGCTGCAATTGCATGTGCCAAGGAACCCGTACGCATAATATGACCTTCTCCGGTTTGCGAATCCGAAGCTACGGCGGCGAATGGCATCGGCAAATCTTCAATCAAACGATGGCCAATATGAGATTCAACAAACGCAATCATTGGCAGGTTATGTACGAATGATCGCTTAGGGAACGTCGGACGCACCAGTTTACCCCAGCTAAGCGTAGCGACGACATGTGCGCATTCATCGGCGCTCATCCCAGCAGCGAATGCTCCGCCGATTAAAGAGCCAACGCTTGTCCCAGCGATCATATCGATCGGGATGCGCTCTTGCTCTAATACACGAAGCACGCCAATGTGTGCCAATCCGCGCAGCGAACCACTGCCAAGAGCAAGCCCGATCGTTGGACGTTCACCGGGCTTGCGGGTACGACCAAAACGAATGTGATTGCTATAAATCGTGCGCCCTTCGCTTCTTGCGTAGGCGGCTTTGATCGTTTGCTGCAATTCCTCGACATTGCCGCTAAGATAAGGGAAGAGCGCGAGCATGCGCATCGCATCAGGCGCGATCGCCGTGACCGTGTCGAGTGCCCCCTCCTTCTGCACAAAGTGTTGTGCCAGAAGAGGGATGTCCTCGACACGGTCACGCAGCGGCGGCACGCGGATGACGGTGACGTCCTTCGGCCATGCTTCCAGCATGGCCGAAGACGTCAGCACCATCCGCGCACCCGTGTCGGCGGAGAGCAGGCGGCTGAACTGCTCCGCAGTCAGCCGCTCTGCTCCCTCGACGACGAGGGTGCCGCCGCGTGCCGCGCGCGCCTTCGCGTGCCACGCGCTCGCGTCGTGCATCAGCTCCTCTGCATCGCTGATGAGCAGCGGGTAATGCCCGTCCGTGGCAGCCATATGCAGCTTGCGGGCGACGTTCATCTTGCCAGTGCCCGACTCGCCCACAATCATTACATGTACGAACTCCTTCGCAAGCTGCTCGATTAAGCTGGCAATTCGCTTCATCTCAGCGCTTTCTCCAATCCACTCGCCATAGCGCTCCTGCTCACTTTGCTCATGCTGCTTCATAACCAGAAAGCTCTTGCTGTGCTCCTCCATCACACGATCATTCGAGCGTTGGATGCGTTTAATCATCGTCTCGATAACCTGCATGCGAAATTCGGATTGGCGATCCATCAAGAGCAGCATACTTTCCCGGTCCATTGCCATCGTTTTCACTTCATCTACAGCTTCTACATGCGCACTAATTGCATCTCCAGTAAGGCAAGACATCTCCCCAAAAAACTGTCCGCTCGCTAATAAAGCAAGCTGCACCTTAACTTCTTGCTCAATATAAACCCTTACTTGACCAGATACGATCACATGCACGCGATCACTAATTGTGCCATGCTCCAAAATACGTTCTCCCGCAGTAAAAGCATGCTCCTCCAGAAAAAGATCCGCACGGAGCTGTTCATTGTTCAGCAGCTCGCTCAACAATGCATTTACCAGTTCCATCAAAGCACCCCGTTATTCCTAAATCCTAAACTATTATGAAATGACTCTAATATTAAACTAGGTTAATTATACCATAGGGTTGATCACCTGTTAATGTGAACAGTCCTTTTGCCCACATCTCACTTTGACGAAAGTTGGATAACAATATTCTCTCCATCTGACCCCTCATTAACTTTATTCGTTCGGATAAAGATTCTGATATGTTTCCACTGTATGTTTAATTAAATCCTTTAAAACATTGGTATCGACATCAGCTAATTTATTAACATAAATACAAGCCTTACTCTTCGTGTATTTACCAAAGCTTTCTAATAACTTTTCTCTTTCCTCACCTTCATACGACAAATAAAGACTAATTTTTGCCTTTCTTGGTGAAAAACCCACTAAAGGCGCATCCCCTTCATGTCCTGATGCATACTTATAGTGATAGCTGCCAAAGCCTATAATACTAGGACCCCACATTTTTGCGTCGAAACCAGTTACCTCTTCAAAAATTTCTAATAACTGATAGGCATCTGCCTTCTTCTTCTCATTTTCCACACTTTCAATAAATTCAATTACACTATTGTCGGTTTCTTTCATCTTCGGTTCATACATATATACGCTCTCCTATTCTCTGAGTAAATATTTGGTTGCCACCCATTGAAACGGTAATGAAGTTTAACATAGCCTATTCATTAGAAAAATAGAGCGCATACCAATAAAGTTGGCATACGCTGTACATTTATTATTGTAATCCTCCAGCACCCTTCCGCCACACACGCATCTTCTACCCTGCAGTGCTATACTTGGCACGGCAACTACTGCCTGTATCGCATCAATGCATCACCCTGCCCCGCAGTGACACTGCGGAGCAGTTGCTGCCTTCGATGCTGTACTTCTGCACTTCTGCACTTCTGCACTTCTGCACTTCTGCACTTCTGCACTTCTGCACTTCTGCACTTCTGCACTTCTCTGCACTTCTGCACTTCTGCACTTCTCTGCACTTTCTGCACTGCTGTTGCCGCGCACGTACTGCCCTTCACCGTTGCTACTCCCCAGTGCGGACGAGCCAGGCCTCATAGCCCTCCACTTCGATCAATCGGAAGCCGGCCAATGCAGCCAGAGCCTCTTGCTTCATGTAGCCTGTTTCACCGATGATCGGTGTGTCTGCTTCATTCAAGCGGAAGGCACGCTCCCACTGTCCTTTGCGAATGACAATCGAGAACGACTCCTCAACCCATTCCAGCTCTGCTCCCCACTGCTCGAACAAGCTTCGAATTGGGACGTACCAGTTTTCTCCCTCATAATACGGTAAAGCCGCATCTGAGAATTGCAATTGCTTGCCGTCCAGCCACAGTTGATGCTGCTCTGTATCTGGCAACAATGGCGTTCCTGCAATGAGATCCTCTTCCGTCTCAATGCCCGTCAAACCACCGGCAGGAATTCGCACACCTAGCAGACGCTGATTCATCGCATCAGCTACATACAAATGTCCTTCGGATAACGCCAAGGATACAGGATGATGAAGCTGCACCTGTTCCCGTTCACCTAAACGGTTGCCCGCTGTACCCTGTCCTAAAACATTCATAACCTCACCCGATGGTTGAACGGCACGAATCCGGTTATTGCTGCTGTCAGCAACATACAACGTCCCGTCTGCTGTCAATGCCAATCCTTTGGGGAAATAAAACTGAGCCTCGCTCCGCTCGCCATTATAATATCCTCCTGCAAGATAACCTGTATCCTCATCGCGCTCGGTACGAACACCCGCATACGTGCTCACTTCTCCATCTTCAATAAGACGAATGAGATGATTGCCGCTGTCTGCTACATAAATGCGTCCTTCGTCGTCGAGCGCAATGCCCATCGGCTCATTAAAACGTGCTTCTGCAGCGTCACCGTCTGCCCATCCGCCTTCTTCCGCAAAGCGGCCTCCAACGGTACTTACATCCCCTTGCGGAGTAATTTTACGGATAACATGGTTCATCGTATCTGCCACGTACAAATTATTCGCTGCATCAATCGCCATTGCTGATGGGTAATTGAACTGAGCTACTTTTTTGGACCCATCCTGATAGCCTGCTTTTCCTGTGCCAGCGAACGTATAAACGACGCCATTCACAATTTTGCGAATGGTATGATTGCTCGCATCACTAATATAAACAATACCCGAAGAATCTTTAACGATGCCGGCAGGCTCGTCATACAACGCTTGATCCATCTCAATATCAATATATCCGCCCATCGGCTGGTTCCAAGCATCCAAACCTGTTGGCTTTCCGGTACGCCAAACCAGCTTGCCTTGGCTGTTCCAGGCTTCCACCTGGTGGCTGGCCCGGTCTGTCACCGTAAGTTCTCCATTGGCATCGAACCATATGCCGCCCGGCTCGAGCCAATCTGCTTCGATCGCGAAAACCGCTGCTTGTTCTGCCTGTTTCCCTGTCTCTTCTAGCTGAGTACCTATTTGCCATGGTCCAAACCAGCTGCTGCTAATGCCATCGCTGACACCGCCATTGCCTATGCTGCCGCCGACACCTGTTCCACTGTCCGATTCATTTGCTCCGCCGCTTGCTTCATTAGGGTCGTTATTGCCAGCCTCATCGTTTGCATTGCCTGCTTGAAACAATAGTTCAAGCACATTAACACGAGTCACATCACGCATTGCTTCGTTCGAGCCTGTACTATGATTACCTTCTACTACGAGCAATCCTCCGCCCTGTGCAAAACTCTGGCTGGATCCCCAACCAGAACCTGCAATTATACTTGTACTTAGCACTAAGCTAAAAGCAACCGCACCCCGAAAAAAACGAAGCTTGCTCCCATGACGCCCCTTATTCCAATTCGATCGTATTCTCATATCGTTCCTCCTTTCCCTTTCGTCTTACATATTGCGATACAATACTTGAATAGTTACTTCTTCCTTTACTTCCAATTGACCACCGTTCAACTCACTTATGACAATTGTGAAAGGTCGACTATCGCTCCCCACTGCTGCGGAGAATAAATTTTGAAGATAGCTTTGCTTCAAAATGACCGTTTGAATACCATCTGCGTTCGTACCCAATGTATAATCTTGAGTCGTCAAAGAGTCTGCGTCCATACGTATACTGCTAATAATTTCACTCGGGCCCAGCATTACTTGCACTGGTAAATCCACAAGCGTATAAAGGAACTCCGCCGGATCATTCGGATTAGTCGTTGCATCGAATAAACTGGACCATGTCCCATTGTTCAACACTAAGCCGCTGCTCATCATCCACGTGCTCGGCAAGAAAAATAATTGGTTAGCAGTACCCTCCAGTCTAGCATCATTGTCCAAGCTGATCATAACTGACGGGTGAAAATACTCCACATCCCCCAACATATACAGCGGCTGTACAATACGCCCATCTCGCGTTAATTGAATTTGCTCCGACAAGCGAGGCAACAAATCATTATGCTCTTTATCAACACCTTGCACCAGCACATCATCCTGCAGCCATACCTCTAGTTGGTCAACATCCATAAATTGTGTTATTATCCACTCATATGGCAGCGGCAGCGGCTTTACGTATAACGTAGCAAACTGCTGAATCCCTGCCTGTACATCCTCCAGATCAAGCTCCAGCTCAGTTGACGCGGCATTTGCCGGGATCGCGTTCATATAGGCCGGCAGCAATGTTAACTGTCGTTGTCCATTTACCGATTGCAGCGTGTAATCTATACCTTCCTGCAAACCGATAGTAAAACCAAGCCATACTCCACTACTGTCATATGAATTGGCCATTATAGTTAAATCACCTGCTGGTATATCATAAGGGAAAAGCTTCACTTGCTTCGCCATCGGTTGACCTGTATCGTAATACACCGTTTCAGGTCCGACTGCAAAACGCAATGCAGGCAAAAATACATCTATCCCCATCTCTTGCACCATGCCCGTAGTCGGATCGATAAGCATTTGCTCCTCTACAACAACAAAAGTTTGACTGTTGGTCGCAAGCGGCTGATCTAATTGGATGTGCAATTCCTTATTGTTCATCCCTCCGAATGCTATCGTATCATTGGGACCAAGCTCGGTAGGAACACCATTAGTTACGATATAAATACCTTCTTTCAACGACTTTGGAGCATTCGGATTTTCCGCAATCGCTGTATAGAATGGCAGTACAATCGTTTGATTTGGCGCATAACGTTCATGGAAATACTGATCGAACGCCTGCTTGTTCAATTGTATTGGTTCTTTGGGCTTTAGAGTCACTGGAACAATATGACCCGAGCTAAAGCTCAGCCGCAGCTCCATCTGATGAAATGATTCCGGAATCGACTGCATGAACGGTTCACTTAATTCCAATAATTGACCATTCACTGCGTAATCTGTCGGGGCTAGCGCATAGACCGCCTTATCTCCAAGGAAGCCATTACGATAATAAACCGCCTTTACCTCTTCTAATGAAGCATTCATCGATCCAGTCGTAAAAGGGATGGTCATCGCTTCACGCGATGCAGCCTCTGGATAATAATAAGGTACGCTCCCTACACTTGGCGGAACGATACTTGGCACAATTGGACCTGAATCCTCATCCGTTTCGCATCGTCTTCAGGCTCATACACGATGACTTGCTTATCCTGCTCCACATCTCCAGCCTCACCATCATCTTCAAAGCGATCGATCATCTCCTGCGTCAAATCCGAAGGGGTCATTTCGCCATCCTCGTCGATCGTCATCGCTTCATTTGGCCTTACACTTGCTTCTAATCCTGTATTCGAACGAACGCGAACTTCGCCTTCCAATACACCAATCCATGTTTGATCAGGTGTTACATACACATAGAATTCCGTGCCCATTACACCCATAATGGAGGTTGGTGTTTTGATTGTTAAGCGAGAGTCCCCCTCCAGCTTCTTATTCACACTTACCTTTACCTTGCCATTCTGCAAAGAAATACTTGTTTTTCCGCCTTGCGCTTTGACACTTTTGACGAGCTCGCTAATAACCAGCTTAGTACTTGCAGCAACATCGACTTGCTTATCTTGATCCAACTGCAGCTTAGCACTGCTTTTCGTTCCGGTAATCAGCGTATCTCCTTGTGTAAAGGCCAAATGAAGCGATGACGATCGACGAGATC
>ENA-OOPH01000004-OOPH01000004.1-human-oral-metagenome-genome-assembly--contig:-NODE-4-length-22075-cov-17.933844_pt1 | contig 22075 bp, 24 predicted proteins | sample MGYA00245298_ERZ501138 | MGnify/ENA primary metagenome ERZ501138 (study PRJEB25959, sample SAMN05335036) | human oral metagenome | host: human-associated | place: USA: California | collected 2014-05-03... | reverse complement strand
CCCCCCCCCGTGGTACGTGTCCAGCTGCGTGATGCTGACAAGCGCACCGTTGCCCTATGGACCATTGAACCGGATGCGGTCATGGACATGGAGGGGGACGAACGCCTTGCTGACTTCCTTGATGACCTGGCCACCGCGCTAGATGCGCTGCCTACCTATGACAAGGACACGGCACCGTCAAAGGTTGCGAATGCCTTTGCCAGCTACTGCGATATTGTCACCGGCTACGTGCTGGATAAGCAGACGATCCTTGACCAGCTGACCCGGCTGGTTGACAACCCACAGGCTGTGGCCGGGCTGGACAGTGTCAAGCACATGGAAGTCAAAGACATGGACGATCACAAGATAGTGGTTCAGATGGTCAACGCCGCGGGAGTACCTGAAGCCCTGGTCATTTCGGTTGTGGCTGTGACTGATGAAGACGGTGATTCGTTCATCATGACCGATGCCATAGAACTTACCCCCGGTTGTATGTTTGGCAACGTGGAACCCGGCCAGTTCAACAAGGCCGCATTCCAGAACCCCACTATCAGCGACGTGTACGACTACGTGAGCTGGTGGATGCGTAATGAGAACGTGAACTTTGGCTTGCACACGAACGTGACCCTACCTGAGACCACGAAACACCACGTGCGGAACGCTGACTAGTCAAACCTCCTGTGATCCCCTGTGTGGCGCGGGCGGGGATCACAGGTCACATGACGAACACCCCGCGCCACTTTCCCTGTACCTAGACCCGATAAGGACACCAACGAATGGGCCGCCACCGCCGTGATGAACTAGACATTCCCACTTCCCCTACCAATGACCAGCTAGCCGCCGCGTGGAAGCTCCACTTCCCCGTGGACTTGATGAACCCCGCCGTGTGCGACAGCCCCGCACAGGAATGGCCGAATGTGGACACGTCCGTATTCCCCATCAGGTTCTTGGACACCCTCAAGCTAACTATTGAGGGCTGTACATTTGACCTCACCAAAGGGCAAGCAGTGGTGCGGTACGCGAATGTGGAGGATTCAGGACTACCGGCGTCCGACACCTCCCCCACTCAGGTGATCGTGACCATGCCCACTGAGACCAGTGGACCGGTCACCCTACTAGCCGCGCTGGCAGAACACCCAGTACACAAGGGCGCGTACCACGTACAGATGTTGGTGTGTAAAGGGGAGAACGTGCCTGTGGATGGAGCCGTGCCCCTACAGCTGAATCACACCGTCGTGAGTGCGCTGGGAGTGCTCCCCATGCGGGCGGCTGTGGGGGAGGTTATCAGGGACGTGTATGAGAATGCCTTTGCCTACTTGAGGGGGCGCAGGTACCTGAACAAGTCCATGACCATTGGTCTAGACACGACACCGCTACCCGTATCCACCACGTACAAAATCGGCTATGAGGCCACCCCACCAGCGGGGCTGTACCAGCCGTGATATGCTAGTCAGCACTCCCTTAAGTGGAGCTGCTGATGAGTGACTAAACCCCGCCCCGCCCGTGGATGAACAACCATGGGGCGGGGTTTAGTCATGCCCTCCCACCGGCCATACCCACTTAGCCTATTCATAGGAACCAGACCCACCGCGTGAGAACCATCACACGGTGAATGTGGTGTACACAACATCTATGAGCTTGACACACTAGCGTGACAATGTGTAATATAGGTAGTGCAAGCAGGGAGTGAAACCCGCCACCACCTGTACACATGATGTACTTTGTTGGATATTGCTCACCTCGGTTGGGTGACATTCCCTGCTTGCACCTTGACCACATACCCACCCTATGTACCTGATAGGACGATAACTAATGCCTGAGATTCCTTTAGGTGGGGGCAAGACCGACAAGCCGGGAGCGCAAGTCACGCGGCGTGAACCCAGTAAGCCCGGTACAGTCGCAAGCGACTACGCGGCTGGGAACATCGAACCCAAGCCGGGAATCAACCCGGCCTCCTACTGGTCCACTGTCGGACAACTCACCTCGCAGACCCCAATCACCCGTCCATCTGACTACTTGACAGCCATATTCAGTACAGCCGCACCTGAACAGACTAGCCGTGAGCAGGGTTTGTACCCGCACAAGTCAATCACCCGCATCGCGGACGTCCACAACCTACTACGTGTCGTACGCACCGGCCTTGATATGGCCACCGCCGTGGAACGTGAACTACAGCGTGAAGCGGAACGCCGGGAGCGTCGATATGCCAAATACGATCGACGTTTTCGCGTGCAGCACTACACCGGCACCTATAACCTAATCCGCACCGTGGAGGTGGACGATGAGTTAATACAGCTGGCAAACCCCGGTGTGCGCATCACACCCGGCTACCCGCTGTGGTGCACCCACATCACCCCGGCTGTGGCTGAGTGTTTCGCGGTCGGTGACACCGTGCAGATGCGTGTCTATGTCAGCGACTCAGCGCGCAACACCATCAAGCCAAACCTACGCCCCATCGCAACTGTGACGATCGACAACCACCGCGAGCACGTCGAACAGCTGCTGTGGCAGTGTTGTCAGTGGGTGGAAGGTCACTGGACCCGGTTTACCGGCGTGATGGGGGAGGATGGACGGGTACGACCAAACCATCTCACCCGCACGGCCCCGCACCTGTATGGGTGGCTTGCCACCGTGCGCCGCGCGGCTGAGGCACTAGCAACGGACGGGCACGCGAAAATCGTGGTCCACGACGCCGCCATGTGGTGGAGCGCAAAGGCCGATGACACGTCCAAGAAGCTCACCCGTGGCAACCTGATTGAACCGGGCGGCAAGATAACGAAAAAGGCCGTACCGCTGGCTAGTGACCCGCTACCTGTACCGGCTGGGATTGACGATGAACCCGCGCCGGGTGACGACGATGCCAGCAAATGACCGTTTAAGCGGCGACGAACTTGTGCTGCATATCATTCAGCGCATGGCACGGGGTGAACTACCCTCAGAGCTTATCGACCCCGCGCCGCACCACCATCGCCTTGATCACGACCCGCACCCCGCCGGGGTAGGGCTACTGCAGATCATTGATGGACCATTCACCGCCACGCTTGACCATCTCACCACTAAGCCGGTCCCTATGGACCGTGACACCCAGATAAGGAACTACCACTATGACACTCACACCGCAGTACTTGATCTTTACGGGGCACTCTACGACGCCCGCACTACTCACCCGTGGACTGTCCGATGCGCACAAGCACATCGCGGATGCGGGACGGCCATGAAACACGCCCGCGCCGTGTGCACTGGTGAGGCTGCGAGTCTGCAGGATTCATTCATGGTAGTGGCTGAGGGTGTGCAAACTGCCATGGACAAAGCAGCTGACACCCTGAACAAGCTGGTAAATGTGTTCAACGACGATGAAGACGAAAAGGGAGATTTTGACTATGAACAAGATGTCTAGTGAGGATGTGCAGGCAGTGGAGCACAACCCCATGTATGACCTTGCACGCCGCTTGATGGAGGAACAAGTAGTGAGGGTGTGGCCGAACCCCAGCCCCGCCCTGAACGACATAATCGGGTACAAGGTGGATGAACAGGTACCGGTCGCGTGGGAGGTGAAGCCAGTCAAGACCATGGATCACCTGCTATGGGTGGTGTGTAACCTACTGCACAAGTCACAAGGTGATGTACTACGTCCCTACATTGCCCGCGATACTCAGGTGGTCTACTACCGCGGGGACGATGCCCCCGAAAGCATCATTATCAAGGCCGGGTCACTGTACCTGTACATATCGATCCACGACATAGGAGCTGTGATTGAGTTCTCACACCGTAGCGTGAACCTTGTCACAGAGACCATCACCCACATCTTGGACGGTGACAATGACGTGCGCTGCGAGACTACAACCAAATCAGTATCACCTGACACGCTGGCTTATGTGGTGGAGCCGTGGTACATGAAGCAGTGGAAGGATTTTCTGCACACCGCCATTGTCGCAGGGCATCGTAGCCGTAGCCCGCTTGATGCACTGCACGGCATTGAACGACACTGTGAACAGTTACATAAGACCAACGGGTTTGACCTGGGATCACAAGCAGTCACCCCCGCTAGCCTCAATGGTCTGCTGAAAACCCTCACCGCCTTCATCGACCCGAACCCACGGCTGTGGGGGAATACTTTTGATGTGGACACTAAGCAGCTGGGTGTGGGGTATGAGCTGAGTCCCCACGGCTTTGTGGACAAACCCACCGTCAAAGGCACCGTAGATGTGAAGCTCTACCATCTGGCAAGTGGTGTGACCATGACCATACACGGGGCTACAGACCCTGTGGAACGCAGCAGTCATCGTCTCCCCCTCACGTCCCTTGAGTGGTGGTTTGGGGAGCACGACATCGCCCTGTCGGATGGGAAAATCACCGCTGACACCATCACATCGACACATGTCATCACCGCTCTAGCAGAGCTTGAAATCCGAATCCATGACGCTATGAAGGACGTGAACCAATGGAAGCACTAAAAGACACTGTGGATCAACGCCGCGCAAACATCACCGACGCCTTAAGCGCGTGGGTGGCCACCAGCCGCCGCGGCCGTGTCCGCGCACAATGCAGCGACGATTACATCATTGTGGGTGCGTGGGCGGATAAGGGTGAGGAACTGGTCACAGAGACAGACGATGTGGCGTGTCTGTTTGCCCATGAGCTGCGACGTCACCCTAACCCAGACTCGGACATACACGCGCTTGTGGTGCGTGACGATGATGGAGAATGCCTGGTGATTGACGCGGAGGGCGTACCGCTGTGCTTCTACATCGACGTGGAGGAAGACAATGAGGAATGCCCCTATGTACTCAAAGTGCAGGTGCTGGACTCCATGCCCACGGTGGAGGTGAATTTCTACACGTCCGACCGAACATTGACCGTGCGCAAGGACGATTACCGCCGCATGGAGTGGGAGGTGCCCATGCCCACCCGTAGGAAGGTTCGTGAAATGTGCTGCTATCTCATTGGTGCGGTTCAGGACTTCCCCGCACAGAGCCGTGTGGAGCGGGTGTATGGAATCGGTAATGCGCTGGGTGTGCTGGCACGTAGCAGCCGCGCCTACGGGTACCGGGACTTTGTGGACTGGCTCACCCCCATGACCGGTATTGATCCGGGTGGGGAGGGCTGGGAGCGTGAAAAATTCCTTGCCCTGGCGGAGGACGGCAATGACACCCAGACCATCTACACATGGCGCATCTCCCACCCAGACTATAAAGGTGAACTTGAGCTTAAGGTCACCAACTGGGAATCGCGCCCCGGCTGGGAGGTAGAGCTACATGTCAAAGACGGCGTACACCGCGCCACCGTAGAAGAACCCACACAATCCCACATAGTCGGACATATTGTCGCATGGATGCTACGAAACAGGAAGGATGCCTAGAGCCATGAGCATGGACAAAGAAAACACGTTCTACGTGATAAATGATGATGGGGAATTTCAGGAAATAGGGCACCTTGACTCAGCCCCGGATGTGGGAAACCACATATCAGACGCCCGCCGAATGTTGGAAAACCCACTGAAAACAGGAAAGCGCCGCGCCACCCGTATCCGCACATTTGAGGATATGGTGACCGTCGTGCTGGACTGGGTGCACGACACCACAGCCCCGTGGAACCGCCACAAGGCAACCCCTACCGACGATGGGGAGGTGTGCACAGCTGTTCACATGGACACAATCACCCGTCACAGTGACGGTGATAAGGTCACTGTGACCTTCACCCGCACTGTCAAGGTGGGAGATGAGGATGTGATCACCCTCAGCCAGACTGATGTGGTGCTCACCTACCGCGAGCATGCATCGATCAAGGCCGCGCTGGTGTGGCGTGAGAAGGGGCGCACAGACATGGCACTAAACGCCACCCTTGCACACGCACGTATCGCTGACAATGACCGCGCGATTGAGCGCGTGTTAGACAGCGTGTACCGCTTTGTCTCCTCCTCACACTACAACCCCAGTGATGCTAAATCCCATGCGTGGAGGGTGTCACGACAAGCCGCAAACATGATGGAGCAGGGCATACTCCATGGTGAGACGATCCCCAGCTATGTGGAGAGCTTCACCGGTGTGATGTGGATGCCCGTGCATTGGCGGGTGATGCTGGCCGTGCTCAAAGACGCTTTTGCTGTGCAGGCGGGAAAGACCGGTGGGCTGATTAAATCTGTGCCCATCGACAATCCACAGCTACCCGCACACGTGAGTGACCCTGAGAAAGCCCCTATGTCGATGACACAGGTGGTGGGTGTGGGTGACTATGAGACCCTGAACGTCACAGTGACACCTGCACAGGAAAAAGAACTCACCTCCACGCCGGGTCTCTACGATATTGCTATCACGTCTACTAGTAGCAGTGGTTATTTCACCGCCCCCGGTCTGCGGCTCTACCGTGTCCGTGTGATGGTGGGAGATGTTTTCGGGCTTCTTCACGCGGCTGGGATTTTCTTCACCGTGGCGCGCCACATGGAGGCTGTGGAGCGACCAACATTCACTATCGATTTCAAGGGTGATGCGGAATGGGTGAAGCGTGCTCTGTACACGGGCGGGGACATGGACGATGTACAGGAAGGGGAGAAGTGATGAGTAAGCTAGCCCTCACAGAGCGCCGGTCACACGCTGATGAAGATACCGCCACAGGCATTGTGGATCACTACATAGAGCGTTGTGTACGCACTTTTGCGCGTGAAAATAGCACGCTCATTGGCACCCCGCCGGTGGTACGTCATTTCACACGCAGCGATGGTAAGCAGGTTACGCGCGTCTATCCCGCCACAGGTATCGGGTGCCAAATCGATGTGTTGATGTGCTTGGAATTTTCGACCATGGACCTACACGGGGACACCCTGCGTATCTCGCTGCTTGATGTCTCTGGTGGACCATCACAGGAATATGTCACAGTGACGGTTCCCAACTGCGTAGATGACCACGACAGGTGGAACGGGGAAGAACCCCTATCACAGTTCCTGCACATTGTGGTCACGTCCACGTATAAGCGTAAAACCACCAACAGCCGGGGTGTGCCCTTTACCACCGCTCGGGTGGCTTGCAGCTGGTGTAGGGGCATGGACACTTACTATTATGATGACATTCCCGATGGTCTGTTGATATGGCCGCGTAGCACAGAGCTTACGCTGCAGCTGGTCATGTCGTGGTGCTTGGATGACCCCACCGCCGCTACAAGGCTTGAATACACCAGCGATGGTGACGTAGATGGGGTTGTTGTGGACGGTGAGGGCAGGGAAGACCTGCATCTGTCCCTCCCAGCGGACACGTACCCCAACCTGAACCGTGTCCTTGCGTGGTATGTGCAGGGTATGTGTCTTGACACGGTGACCGTGCCCTACACGCTAGACGCCCTCAAGGCCGTGCTTGACCTATGGAAGACCACGCAGACAGCCGGGACAATTCAAAGTGTCATTGATGCGGACGTTTACGACGCCGCACCGGACTAAAAAAGGCCGGCCATTTTCATAACCTGATATCGCCGTGACCAGCACAAACCCATAACGGGGGTAGAAAATTCTACCCCCCGTTGTCCATTGCTTGACATAGTAGTGTGCCATAGGTATATTCACAGGTACAGGGAGCGGCAAGGGGCCGCAACCACAGACCCGGAAAAGGACCGGACCAATGCAGAACATCGACACCATCGCTACCACAACAGGCCAGACCAAATCCACCATCAGCATGTTGATCGGGTGCATCATGGCCACCCACGGCATCTGCGACGGTGCGGAGGTTGTGGAGACCTTCGACGTGGTGAGCATCGCTAATCTGGTGTTCGACGCCAAAGGTGAGCAGAAAGTTAGCGACAAGGAATTTTTCTCAGCCATTGAGGACGCTCGCCGTTAAGTAGACACCCGGCCATCCCCATGGCCGGGACACCAAACCTCCCCACCCCGCCGCTCTACACCATGGAAGGACAACCAGACCATGAGCAACATGGAAACTCATTTTGACCCAGAAACCAGAATATACTTGCGTGGACACTCAAATGTCTTGCAGGTATTGGAAGACACAGGATTCAGCGCGGCTAGTAACGCGCTGGGTTTTGTAGTCCCCGCCCCCGGCGCGTCCACCTACGACAGCGTGACGGTGGTCTTGCAGCACATGACCCCCAAAACGGGTTTCTGGGTGGCGTCCGTGTGGCGTAATGACGGTGAGACGAATGTCATTGGTGCGGATCGGCCACACTACCAGTTCTTTGTACTGGCCAATTCGCACTACCTAAATATCCTCATTGGTTACATTGCAGCTGGGAAGCTCAATATTAAGGGTGAGGGTCAATACGACAGTACCGACCATGGCACTTTGGCAATCCCATTCAACAATCGCTTGATTCTTGAATTTGATGAATTGCGAGACGGTCTGGATTCCATCGTGGGTGAGTTTCATTCACCCAACATCAAGCGCGACACCCTCACGGTGGAGGAATCTAAATTCATCGACCGCATGGAGGTGATTTTCGGCAAGCGCACCCTGCAAATTGAATTGGCCGTCGATGAAGACAGCGGAGATATTCAGGGCTTGCGCTTCATTGATTACGACGTGGCGGCAGGGTATGACATAAGTGATGTGGTGGTACAAAACCACACATGGGGAGTGGTCATGGCTCAGATTCAGTCATGGCTTGAGTCGATGCACCCCTTCACTCTGCAGGACGTGGATATTTGGGAAAATGTTCCGCCCTATCAAATTGCTGGTGGACGTCGCTTACCGCTGAGTGTGCGATATACCCAACTGTGCGAGGATGAAAACCATGACCAGTGACGATTTGAGCGCAAAGATGCGTGCACTACTACCGGTGAATCAGCGAGGCACCACACCCCCGCTGAGTGAGCCAGATCCCGAACCGGTAGAGCAGGGGCCACAAGTGCCTCGCTGGGTGCCAGACGAGGGTGAGGGCATTCCAGAGCAGCCAGACATGCCCCACAGCCCTACCGACTCAGAGCACCTGTATGAGTCGCTTATGACGGGTGCACAAGTACGCGCTGTGCGCGATGTGCTGAGTCTCACCGCCCGCGAAATGGCCTCACTGATGGGTACGTCCACCCGCACCCTACAGCGTATGAGTGTCCCCAGCGCCCTACTATCAACCCCGATGGTGCGGACGCTAAGTGAGCTAGTACGCGAGATTGATGCGCTTCGTGAGCTTATCTCCACCATGGCGCGAGTGCAAGGCAATATCCAGCTGCACCGCCATGGGTGGCGACAGCTGCCAGAATCGGGACGCTGGATACCGGAGGCACTATGGGTGCAGCTGGTGGGTGAAGTGTGGCGCGCGGAGGTGGTCAAAGCCGGGGGAATTGAGCACGTTCCATGGTCACCAGTGATGGAACTGGACTAAAAAGGCCGGCCATTTTTGATAGTCTATTGAGGCTGTGACCAGCACAAACCCGTGAACGGGGGTAGAAATAGCTACCCCCGTTCACTATGTCTTGACATAGTAGCGCGCCATAGGTATATTCATAGTTACCGGGTTCGGCAAAGGGCTGAACCCATGAGCCGGAAGGACCGGTTATGTACACCTCCCCCACTCAGCGTAAAAGCGCTCAAGCCCGCCGCGTTATCCGCGACGCCGTGGCAGACGCCGCTATCATCGCCACCGCTACCGGGGTCTTGCGCCTAGATGTGCTCGCCCTTGAGCTTGAGGATGTCCCTACCATTGGTTGGGTGAGCTTTGCGGAGGACGGCATGTCGGAGGACACCATTCTGTACCGCGTGCACATTGGTCGTCGTCAAGTCTACGGGCGCATTGCCGTGACGGGTGACCGTGTGTTGGTGCAGACCACGCAGATGAACGGCACCCGCTTCACGGCAAGTGCAGACGCCGCTGACATGACCGCTGTGCGTGAGCTGATTCAGAACCGCTTGCGGTACGCACCCCGCCGTCCACGTCGTAAAGACGGCACCGCTTAGCAGGTCAAGCCCCGCCGGGGTGGCGGGTGAACTACCCCACCTACCCCACTTTTCCAAGGTCACAGCACGTGACCATCATCACATGACAAGATACCATTACACCTTGACATAGTAGAGTGCCAAAGTGTAATGTAATAGTTACAGGGACGGCACAGGGCCGCACCACCGGATCGGAAGGAACCGACACCATGACCACCGAAAATGCAATCATCGAATTTCACCACATCGCCGGTGAAGACCGCCTACCCTTCACTAAATGGTCACGGCTTGATGTGGGCGTGAATGGCACCTACCGTGCCAAAATCACCTACACCCGCCCCGGCTGTGGAGCCACCATCATAAAGTTGGTGGACCTTGAAACAGGCACTGTCGTGGACAGCCGCGAGATGGGCGCACACGGCTTCAATGCAGACGTGAACCACACCATTACCCGTGAGATGGTACGCACCGCACTTGCGCGCGGCTGGTGGGTATAGTCCCCATCTAAACCCCGCCGGGGTGGCGGGCAATCCACCCCACCATTTTGACCCTTTTCACCCGGTGCGGCACAGGCCGCACCACAACCCGGAGGGAACCGGAAATGTCGAACTCAGATACCAAACCCGTGCTGTACCCCAAAGTCACGTACGACGGTGACAATGTTCTGTTCGATGGGGAGCACCGCGCCACGTTCGTGGAGCTTGATGCCCCTGGTGGATTCACTGACATGCGCCTTGTGGATAAGGAAACAGGGCGGGCTGTGGATCGCATGATCGTGGGGAGCTGGGGTTATCAGGAATGGATGCAGGCACGTGACCGTGGCTACATGGTGGACGCCGCTCTGTGGCGTGGATTCTTTCGTAACCCGTAACTTGTCAAGTGTGAGGGGGCTGATTCCCATCACATCACTACAGAGAAAGTGAACTAGACCAATGCGTAAAGAAGTAATTCAAGTGGCCGTGTACGTTGCCCTCATGGCGGGGCTGGTGGCGCTCATGGTGGTGCTACCGTGAGGAAAATTGAGGCAAAGCACAAGCTCAATTGGGAAGCACAAAACCGACTCATTGAGGGCTTGATCAAAGCTGTGGTGAATAAGGAACCACTGCAGCCCACGTTGCGACACTTCATACCGTGGTGGGCGCCTAAGCACTCAGACACTGAGAAGTACCACTACTCCTTTGAGGTTGAAACAATAGATGGTGATATGGTGCTTCTCACGATCAACGTCTCCCTTGAGGAAACCCATGTATATGTGCATAAACATGTCGATGCGCAATGGTGGCGTGACGATGAAGAAATGTATTTCTATTGTGACTACGTGTACGCCCGTAGAGCAGAAAAAGGAAGCCCACACTATGAAATGGTGCAGCTCGCTATGAGTCACTTAGTGGCTGAATTGGTAGCACACTTAGGCATGGATGTGGAGCTGGAATGGTAACCGGAACACCTGAATCCGCATGTGCCGATGTGGTGAATATGCATACTGAACTGAATGAATTGCGGAGGGAATCAGCGCTGATAAGGCAGAACGTATGTCGCCTCGCTGCTATCGCCGTGGACTATCGGGGCGTCACAGTGACAGAGCTAGCTAAGCAGCTAGGCGTGTCCCGAAACACCGCACAGACATATACCAGCCAAGGCCGTGCTTTATTACGCGCCGAACTCACCGTGAAGGAAGACAGCTAATGTACCCATCCCCCGCCCCTGTGCCAGTTCCATGCGTCCACAAAATGTGGGTGCCCGCCATGCGGCACTACATCTACACCGGTGGCCCCGCACGCGAACTGGCACTGTCCACCACCGCCATACGCACCACCCCTGTCGCAATCGATATTGAGACAGCGGGGCTTGAGGATTTGTCATTCTACGTCAAATGCTTCACGGCCTCATTTATAGGTGAGGATGGGGAGACACACGCCCTGCTTCTTGATCCGCGCCGGGAAGACGATGCACAGGCCATAGCCCGCATCATTGAGGAAGCCCTGTTGCTGATTCTCCATAACGCCCCCTTCGATTTGCCGCCGCTCCACCACCTTGGGTGTTTCCCCCTAGAGTGCGTGGACAAAGTTCATGACACCGCCGTGCTGTCGCGTATGGCGTTCCCTGATAGATTGGTCGATCATTCCCTAGCGGCCATGGTCGCACACCCAGACGTGGGAGCGACTGAGATTCCACCGGAAACCATGGCCACAGCTTTCGCAGCCCGTGGATTTACAACCCAGCGTGAGGGCTGGGAGGGCATGGACATAGATTCATTGTCGTACAGGTTGGGTGCCATGGCTGATACCACGGCCACCCTACGGATCGCAGCCCCACTGCATGAGCTGTGCGTGAGCTTCACCATATCCAATCCCATCGAATCGCCCCACGGCTGCACCACCCGTGAGCACGCGGAGCGCCTTATCAACCGTGAGATGGTGACCAACCGTGTCATGATGCGCCGCAACATGCAAGGGCTGGGAGTCAACACAGAGTACCTGGACAGCTACCTTAGCTCGCACGTGGCGGAGCAGGATAAGAACACCGCCATTCTTGAGGACGCTGGTATACGTCCTGGTAACGGGGCTGATTTGGTCACTGCATTGAGTGAAGCAGGGGAGCTACCGGATAATTGGCCCACCACAAAGACCGGTAAGCTCAAGGCCGATAAGGCCGCACTGGGTGAGCTACCAGACCACCCCCTTGTGACCGCGCACTTGCAGGTCAAGGAACTGGCAAAAGTAACCGACTATCTCACCAAAATCAAACGCACCGCGTCGATCACAGGCCGTACGCACCCGCAAACCCAGATTCTGGGTGCCGCTACCACCGGCCGCATGAGCTACGCGGCCCCGCCATTGCAGCAATTTAGCGCTGATGCACGCCCCATCATCGTGCCAGATGAAGGCACAGACTGGGTGTCTATTGACTGGTCTTCCATCGAACCGGTGCTTATGGCAAATTGCGCCCGTGACCACGCCTTTTTGCAGGGCTTCGACGATCATGGAGCAGACCTGTACCTACCCATCGTGGAACGCGCCGGGGTGGATCGTAAGACCGCTAAGGTGATTTTGCTTGCCAGCATGTACGGTCAAGGGCTTACCTCCCTTGCCGCCCGCCTCAAGGTTGATGTCGAACAGGCACGCGAACTAAAAGCCCGCGTGTTCGGGGAGATGAAAGCAACGGAGCAATTCATGCTGAGTATCAAGACAGCCGGGGGGCGAACAGGACATGCCATGTCCCCGGCTGGTAGGCACCTACTTGTGCCCCGTGGACCGGATCGACAGCTCAAGGATTATGTGGCTGTCAATCAATTCTGTCAGGGTGGTGCCTATGATGTGCTATCCGAATGTGTGAATGAAGTGCACAAGCGGGGCTTGTCCGACGCCGTGCACATCATCATGCATGATGAATTGATCGTGAGCGCTGATGTGGCTGAGGAAGTGCAGTCGATCATGGAGACCCCGCCAGACTGGCTGAACGCATGGGCTGGGAAACAGGTGGTCTTGCGCACCGACGCCAACCCGCTAAACGGCCATTGGGAGTATGTGTGATGGACCATTTGTCGATCTGGGTAGCTTTCTTTTGCCTAGCTACGCTGCTGGTTTTCACCGACCCTCCCCGGCGTCGATAGACCAACACCCCCCGCCGTCCAACATAGTGGATAGCGGGGGTGCTTTGTACTAAGCTTAGTACCTGTAAACGTAAAAATGTCCCCGCGATCGTCACATCCGGGGACCGACCGAACAGAAAGGGGACTGAAGATGCTCGGTAACACCAGCTTAACAGTCGTCTTAGGTTCAACGCCACCCAACACGGCTGACGAACCAGTTCTTTTGAAATTCACCCGCGAGTTGTGCAAGCTGCACCTGCCTGTACTGCTGATTCAGCCTGGTACAAAATTGCCGCTTGACATGCGATCTAGCCATGAGAAGAAACAAGACCCCCGTTCGGGGGTGCACACGGCTACCGACAACCCCACCGTGCTCAAAAAGTATATTCACAGAGCGCGCCGGGACGCTAATGAGAAGCGCCCCAAGACTCACCCGGCCCCGCTGGAACCAAACGCCCCGCTGAACTTTGCCGTGCGCTTGCGTGGTAGCGGCTACGTGGTGGTAGACGCTGACACACCACAGGAAGTAAACGCCCTCAAGCAGTTCCTCGCCCCTGAGTTCGGGGGACTGGATAAAGTCCCCGCCCCCACCGTCCTTACCCCTGGTGGTGGAGGTCACAGCGGGGGCGGGCACTGGTGGTTTAAACTCCCTGAGACAGTCACCATCTCGGACGATATGCCCGCCGTCCACAAGGTCACCACAGAGCACGGTAGTTTTAGCGTCTATCTGAATGACGCCTACGTGCTGATTCCTCCTAGTACGCGGCCAGAAGGCCCATACGTGGCTAACGCCCCGGATAACCCGCTACCCATCACTTTGGCCATGGAGCTTAAGACACGGGAAGTGAGCATCAAGGAAGCAGCGCTTGAGCGACAGCGCCGTGCTGAGGAACGCGCCGCGCACCTACAGGCAGGGGATTTCACCCTTGACCAGTCGATAGCTGAATGGGCACAGTCTGTCACCTGGGAGGAACTGCTAACCAAACATGGCTGGCACGCATCTGGCACCGTAGACGGTTGTGGCTGTGCTATCTTCACCCGCCCCGGTGCACCGTCAAGCCCCAAATCAGCCACCGCTCATGAGGCGTCATGTAGTTTGGGCCGCTACGACTCGGAAAATTCCCCGCTGCATGTGTGGACAGACAATGCCCCTGATGAGATAGCCGCGCACATTATCGCGCGCAACACAAAGACCATCTCAAAGCTCACATTTGTAGCGCTCATGGAGCATGGCGGGGACATGACCAAAGCTATCAACGCTTTGGGTATCAAAATCCCTATGGACCTGGTGGGTGTGCCGCTTGACTCAGCCCTCATGGCCGCGAATCACATCGGGGAGGGAGCACACTCAGCCCTTACCGCCGCTGATTCCACCGTCACGCTGGGTGGCCCCTCAGCGGTCACCGCTGCCAACACCTACAACCCCGATCCAGAACCGGCCATTGAGCAGGTCAATCAGCCGTGGATTGACCGCGACCGTGACCACGCTGAGGAATTTATAGAGCACATTCCACAGTACAAAGGCAAGCCTAATTTGGAAGGCAACATGTGCGTGGATAATGAATGGGGGGTGATGGTACATGGCCATGACCCAGACAAAGACTACCCAGAGCCGGTAAGCAATCCCATGATGAACAGCGTGGAAGCTGACAACATTCATGAGGATGAGGAAGCCCTTATAGTCAAACATGACGTCATGGTTAGCCCCATCAAGGAAGAACATCATCAATGGGCACCGGGGCAAGAACAGTTGGGGAGCAAAGACCCTGCTGATGGTATCGACCCGCGCACCGTAAAAGACGTCATGGGCCGGGGAGTCTTCTCCATGTGGGGAGTCAGCACCGGTGTCAACGATGAAGAAATTAAGGCGCTGCAGAAAATCCGCCCCGGCTTTGCTGACTGGCAGGGTGAGAATCAGGAAGTGCCCAAAGTCACATGGGATGTGGACGGCCTCATAGAGCACCGTGGATTCACCTCCATCATCGGAACGCCGGGTGCGGGCAAATCATTTGTCGCACTGGATATGATTTTGCACATGGCCACGGGCAAACCGTGGCAGGGCCGTGACGTGCAACAACAGAATGTGCTGTATGTCATTGGTGAAGGTCTTCCTGGTGTCATTGCCCGTGTGCGTGAATGGGAAATTAGGCATGAGGAAGATTTGCGCGGCAAATTCTTCATGATTAAAGAACCCATGTTGACAAATGGAAACGCCGCCACATGGGCATGGATGTGTGCGCTCATGCTCAAATACAATATTAAGACTGTTGTGTTTGACACCCTAAGCCGAATGATCGCCGGAACAGATGAAAACTCATCTAAAGAAATGAATCAGGTCATTAACGTATTTGACAAAGTACGTACAGTGACCGGAGCGGGGGTTGTGGTTGTACACCACACCTCCAAAAGTGGAAGTTCCGGGCGCGGTTCAAGCGCGCTGCAAGGTGCGCTTGATAGTGAAATTATGGTCGAAAAAGACCACAAACTCAACAAGCGCGGAGAACCAGTCAAGGACGATAAATGCGTTGGGAAACCAATACGCATTAGGACAACAAAAGTAAAGAATGGTGAAGGCGCTGAGGGTGAAGACAGCATTAAATTGTCTATCACCAAATCAGGTGAGTCTGCACTACTCACAGACCGTGTAGGTAATATCGGAAAACCTACTTTAGGGCTACCTGATGGCCAGCCAGCACCTGTAGAAGCGCTCACCGTGGAGGAACAGCTAGCCGCCGCGCGTGCAGAGATTGATCGGCTTAAGGCTGAGAACACCGCGCCTACACTGGCCGCACCACCAGCGGAGGTTACCAGTGCCCCCGCGCCTACACTGGCCGCTGTGCCAGACCCGGAACCTGAACCGGTGGCTGAACCTACACCTGTGGCCGAACCAGACGTCACACACCTGTTTGGTGTACCGTCCATGGCCCCGGAACTGGTGGAGGAACCAGAACCTGAACCCGCCCCCTTCACCCCTACCCACATGGTGGAAGGGCTGACAGATGCACAGCTAGAGATGCAGGTCACCACACCTAATCCCATGCTTGCAGCACTGGCACAGATGGAGCTGGATAAGCGCCGCGGTGTGGTAGAGACACCGCAACCCGCACCGGCCCCGGAACCTGTGGCCGCCCCTGTACCACCAGCACAGACGGTGAACCCAGCCGCGCTGTTCGGTACCCCGTCCATGGCACAGCCTCCCGCACCCGAACCGATTCCTGTGGCCGCCCCTGTACCACCAGCGGAGGTTTTCGATGCCCCCGCCGCCGCGCACAGGCACCTGCCCCGGAACCGGCACAGCCGCCTGTGCCAACACCTCCACCAGTGGAGACGGTACAGGCCCCGCTGCAACCGTTTGGTGCCCCGCCCGTGGCTGTGTCCCCATTCCTGAATCCACCCCCACAGGTACCGGCCGGGCTGGATTTTGAGGGTGTGACCAGTCAGGTAAGCTCCATTGTCTTTGGTAAGCTCACCGGCCAACCGCCGTGGGAGACTGTCACAGTGACAGATGTTCTGGCAGAGCTGCGTACCAACGTCCCCCTTGATGGAGCGACCGCCACAAAGCTAGTGACCTATCTACTGGGTGAGCTAGCGACCGTGGGCAAGCTGACACAGGCTAATCAAGGCACCTACCGGCTAAGGACGTGACAAGAACCACACCATCACAAGTGGCACGTGAGTGTGCCAAAGTGTAAAGTAGTAGTTACACCGACGGGGAGCGGTCAAACTCCCCGAATGTACCTGTTTTCCCTGTTCACAAGGAAGGTGAGCGTAAGCCATGCCAATTTCCGACAAAGACCTATCCGACCACATCGACGCCTACGCGGCCCCCGGCCCCATGCAAATCCTGGGTGAGCGCACCCTTGCCGTCCACGACGCGGAGAAGGCACTGCGTGCGGCTGAGGGGTATCACCATCAGGAACCCACCTTCGACCAGATTTACAACGCTGTGCACGTCAACGACACCCGCACAGACCGTGTGATTAATGTCATTCAGACCGCCGCCATAGGTGTTGGGGTCACCATCACCGTGGTCACGCTGATGTGCCTTGCGATTATTGCAGCGGGGGTGTAGCTGGTGACACCAGCATTCCAAGAACCCAGACAATTACGGCCTTACCAGTGTGAGGCCGTAAAGGCCGTGGAGGATTACCACGCACAAGACCTTGAGCGCCACACCCCCATCGTGGTCATGGCCACGGGCATGGGCAAGTCCACCGTCATAGCCAAACTAGCAGCGGACGAATTTGCCAGGGGCGGCCGGGTGCTTTTGCTTGCCCACCGCCGTGAGCTTCTAGACCAAATGCTTGCCACCATCGTTGCTGTAGCACCCGGTGTGGTCACCGCTGCCAATATGGGAGTGGTGCAGGGGCAAGCAAACCAGACCGATAGGGACGTGGTGGCCGCAACATTTCAGACCTTATCCCGCTCACCCAAACGTATCGATGCGCTGGGTGAGCGCACCTTAGTGTTAGTCGATGAAGTCCATCACTCCACCGCCCCCAGCTATATCAAGGTGCTAGAGAAACTAGGCGTCGTGGACGGTCGCACCAAAGCATGTGGTTTCACCGCCACCGCCACCCGTGCAGACGGCACCCTAGGTGACGTCTGGGATAAGGTGGTTTTTGAGCGCGGCTTGATGTGGGCAATCGACAATGGTTTTCTTATCAAGCCCCACGGCTTGACCGTGGTTCACCCCGATCTTGAGCTAGACAAAGTGAAGATAGTGGCGGGGGATTATGGGGCCCGTGACCTTGAGAAAGCCATGCGAGCATCAAGCGAGTCCACGGTCACGGCCATGCAGACACACGCAGCGGATAAGCGTTGTATCGTCTTTGCCGCCGGTGTTGAACACGCCTATGAGATAACCGAACGCCTCAATGAGGCAGAGCCTCACAGCGCACTCACTGTGGTGGGGTCGATGACCCGCAAGGAAAAAGATACCGTCTTTGACCTGTTCCGCCGGGGGTCGATCAAGCACATGGTGACGGTGCAGGTGCTCACTGAGGGTGCAGACTTCCCCATGTGTGACTGCGTGGTTATGGCGCGGCCCACCCGGTCGCAGGTACTCTACACACAGATGGTGGGGCGTGCGCTGCGACTCCATGAGGATAAGGAAAGCGCCCTTGTTTTGGACGTTGCTGGCACCACACAGGACATGAGCCTACGCACGATTACGTGCTTAGTTCCTAGTGCGGAGCAGCAACGCGTGTCCCCCACCTCTACAGATGACCCTGGTCAAGCACCCGCACCTGAACCAAAGGTGATTAGGGATCGTATCGGGGTGGTGCCCATGGAGGAAACCGATTTGCTGGCAACCTCCCCCGCGCTGTGGCTTACCACCACAGGGGGCTATAAGTTCCTTGATTTGGGGGAGGGGTGCTTTGTCTTTGTCTACCCCCGCGCTGATGACCTAACCCCGGGGTGTGCAGCCAAAGTAGGATGCACCAAAGTCAAGGTGACCGCTGAACAGTACTGGCTGCTCAATAAGGGTATTGCCCCCGGTAACGGAACCGTCGAACAAGCCATTGAGGCGTGCGAACTAGTGGCAGAGCGCTGGGGTGGAATCCCAGACCGCAATGCGCCGTGGAGACAACGCCCCACACCCAGCGAGAAGCAGGTGCAATTTGCCCTCAAACTAGGCGTCAAAGACGCTAAGCGAATGACCAAAGCACGGCTGTCTGATGAAATATCCATCGCCCTTGCAAGCCGTGTTATCGATCCCATGGTTAAAGCATGGGAAGCACAGGAAGGAACCATACTACCATGACCAATCCCAACCCCGCCGCCATGTTCGGTACCGCGTCCACGGCTAACGAACAACTGGAAACCCCCGTACACAAGTATCCGCTGCCAGGTGAGCGCCGCGAGTACACCCCCAATACCCAATGGGGTAAGTACATCTTGCCTCACCCAGAGACAGGGGAGCAGGGCAAATTCACCCGCACCACCACCGGGGTGCACACCCTGGACAACACCACAGGGCTAGACAAGTGGAAGTTGCGTAACGTGGTTTTGGGTATCAAGACCAACCCGGATTTGCTGGAGAACGTGGACCTGTTGGGTGAGCCGCGCGATGTGTCCAAAGACCTGGATACGGTGGCTGATGAAGCTCAAACAATCGCAGGGGCTAAAGATGCAGCTGAGAAGGGCACCGCGATTCACGCATGGATTGAGGCTGTGGAAACAGGGTTTCGTCACATTGACGATGTGCCAGCGATGTTCCGACCCTTTGCAGATGCCTATTTCGGGGCGCTGAGTGAGGCCGGGATTACCATTCTCCCAGACCTGGTAGAGCGCGTCGTGTGGAACAAGGAACTTGGATGGGTGGGCACCTTCGACAATGTATGGGAGTTGGCAGACGGCACCCGGGTTATCGGCGATAAGAAAACGTCCAAAGACCTACGCTACTCATACGCTTCTTTCGCCGCTCAAATGGCGTGCTACGCAGATGCAGACGCCATGCTCAAGGTCGATGGGAGCGGTTGGGAAGCACCCCCAGCTGTGGGTAATGTGTTCGGAATCATAGCCCACATTCCGTCCGACCGCCCCGGTCACTGTGAGCTGGTCACCTACGATCTTGAGGAAGGCCGCCGCGTGCTTGCCCTTGCCGCTGCCACCCGTGAAGTTTATGAGAAAGCTGGCACTAAAATACCCCGTATCCATGAGATTCCCCGTCCTGTGGACACTCTAACCAGTCTCATCAATAAATGCACCAACAGGGACGAACTGTCGGCTGTATGGGGTGCTAATCAAGACATTTGGACTGCTGAACACACCCAATTGGGGTTAGCGAAAATGTCCTCATTCAACCAGTAGCTTGACACGTGGGCGTGCCAGAGTCATAATGGTGAACGTATCCGGCTACGGAACTTGAACCGGTTACCTGCAACATCAACTTTTCTCTTCATCTTTCCCGCCACCAAAGCTAGTTCCGCTTTTCTCTCCTTACAACGCATGTGAATACGTGACTCTGGGATAAAGCCCCTTTGGTTAGCGAGATGGTGAAGACCAATCGCCACCGGAAGGGGCTTTTCTCATGACCAATCCATATCAAACACAGCAGGGTTTCCAACAGCCCGCCGCTGCTCCACAGGCACAGCCGGGCTACAACCCTGCTACCGACCCCAACAACCCTCTGTTGAACCAGCAACCGCCCGCACAGCCGCAAGCCCCCGCTGCTTCACAGGCACAAACCCCGCCGCCCGCAACCAACGGCATGGCAACCCCCAGCGGGGCTATCGGAAACCCCGCCGATATGTTCGCCACCGGCACAACCACAGGCAGCGGCCACAAGCTCACCGACGATGAAGGCGCGTGTGTCCTGGTCAAAGCACAAAAAGTGCGGCAGATGATCACCACACAGTACGGGGAAAGTGAAGCTGTACAGGCCAGCTGGGTTGTCCTTGATGGGCCTAACGCAGGGGCCGTGCGTAATGACTCCCTGATTTTCCAGCGCTTCATCGTCAACAGCCTCACGTCCAACTTCGACAGTGGCCGTCCCTTCACCGTGGGTGTGATATTCCGCGATCAAGCACGGGCAAAGAAGGGACAGTCAGCCCCCGTCGTGCTGGCAGACCCCACTGATGAACAGCTGCAAGCAGCCATGGCCGCGGCTAAGCAACAAGGGTGGCTGTAATCACCATGACCAGCAACAACTACCCCACCGTCGTGGTGGACGCTAGCCGTTCCTCGGACGGCATCGTGCCCGCACTTCACCACACCCATAGCGATGATGTGGGGCTTGATCTGCGATGCGCTGAGAATGACATAATGATCTTCCCACATGAGCATGTGCTTGTGGAAACAGGGTGGAAGGTCACCATCCCAGCCAACCACGTTGGTCTTGTGTGTCCACGCAGTGGTTTGGCCGCTGATAAGGGCATTACCGTGCTCAACGCGCCGGGGATCATTGACCCCGGCTACTCTGGCCAGGTCAAGGTAATCCTGCACAATCCCACTGAGGAAACGGTCACCATCTCCACAGGTCACCGCATTGCTCAATTGGTGGTGGTGCCCTGCATCAAGCCGGTGCACTTTGAGGTGACCGACGCCGTGCCAAAGCAGGATAGTCTGCTTGCGGAGGTGCCACGCGGGGCTAAAGGATTTGGGAGCACGGGAAGGTGACCAGCGATGCGATCAATCCCAGCCACTACAAAACGCACCCGGTCTTTGGTGATCTTGAGTGTGTCGATGTCACTAGCCGCCTTGGCTTTTTGCGCGGCAATGCGATCAAGTATTTGTGGCGTCTGGGTCGGAAAGACGCTGCTAGCCAGGACGCTCACAAAGCCTTGTGGTACATCGACCGGCTGGCTAGCTCTTATACGGCACCCAGTGAGTCCACCGGGGCTAGTCACATTCACGCCACCACAATCAAAGACAGCGAGTTACTTAGCCGTCTCACACCTACTCACCAAGTGGATTTGATTCAGTGGGCCGTGATCGGGACAGACAACAATGAATCGCTAGATGAAGCAGCCGCGTTGTTGATCCACCATCTTGCCACCAGCGGAAAGCAGAGTGGGGCACGTGAAGCCGCGCTGTTCATGCGACTGATTATGACCAAATACAAACTGTGGTAACATAGTCTGCACCAAAACACGAAAAAGACGCCCCCCACCGTAGAACCAAGATC
>ENA-OOPH01000003-OOPH01000003.1-human-oral-metagenome-genome-assembly--contig:-NODE-3-length-23416-cov-12.269097_pt1 | contig 23416 bp, 19 predicted proteins | sample MGYA00245298_ERZ501138 | MGnify/ENA primary metagenome ERZ501138 (study PRJEB25959, sample SAMN05335036) | human oral metagenome | host: human-associated | place: USA: California | collected 2014-05-03... | reverse complement strand
TGCGATGGAAAAGTGGTGAATGATGATGATTGAAGCAACGGAACGAAATCCTGTCGTGTGGCAGCGATTGAAGGATGAGATCAAAGCGGCGGCTGCTGAGCTAGGGATCGATAAAATCGGTTTTGCGTTGTCAAGAGCAGCATTCAGGTTCGTCACATAAGTGTTGTGGTGACGATCGTGGTGAATCATCATGGTTTGCTCATCGATATGAGGCTCAAGTGCGTTGTTCGGGTATGCTAATGGTGGTAATTGATGTGCCATAAGGAAAAACCTCCTGATCAATATGTATTTATGCTCTACTCTATTATCCCTTATATTCGATAATAAATCAACATGAATGTATGGAAAGTCGCCGTTCTGCTTAGCCCTTTCCAAATAGAAGGAACCAAAGTGAGCTATAGTTAGCATGCTCACTTGTGAATCGTTAACCCATTATTGAAAAAGGATTGTTTTTCCTGCAATGTTTCATTAAAATCAATTTCATAATTGAAGAAGGTTGTATTCCTATTATTAGTTTAGTGTATTTGGCTTTAGTCATAATGAGCAGGTGAGGTGTGCCAATGGCAGAGAAGAAGAATACCAATGTTACCAAGAGTACCAAGAATACTAATGGGGCAGACGGTTTGGTCTATGCATTGAAGAATAAGCCCGTCATAGCAACGTTAGTGAATGAGGATGATCTGGATGTCATTTTGCAATCGACTGCGAATATTGTGTTTGTTTTGAAAGGTGATATTTTCACGGTAGAGGAAGTGGTTGGACGAATTCAGCATGCTGGCAAGCTGGTTTTTGTCCATTTTGATATGTTGGATGGGATTGGAAAGGATCGGCAAGGGGTGCGCTATTTGTCCGAGCGAATCGGGATTGATGGGATTGTCACCACAAAGGCTGCCATCATTATCGAAGCGAAAAAGCTGGGACTTATTGCGATTCACCGTTTATTCGTGCTCGACTCCGTATCGCTGGATAATGGTATGAAAATGATCAGAAGCTCCCAGCCAGATGCAATCGAAGTATTGCCGGGCCTAGTTTGTGCTAGGATTATGGACAGGCTGCAGGCTTCTAGCAATATTCCGGTTATTGCTGGAGGCTTGCTGCTGGATATGAAGGATTTAGAAACTGCATTAGCAAGCGGCACGATTGGTATTTCTACCTCTTCTAAAGAGCTGTGGCGCTGGCAAGATGAGCTGTTTGTAAAAGATTAGTTCATTCGAAAGCGAAAGAGAGAAGGATAGAGGGAAAAGAAAGATATATTCATCGTGTGCTTGAGGCGGCTTCTGCTTCACTTTTAGCAAGTAAACCTTGAAATGTAAAGAGGTGTTAGAATAATTGTCAGAATATTCAAATATGAAGCGGTTACATTAGTATTATGTTAAAAAGTGACGAATTTATTAACTTTTTTACTAGGATTATTAGATAAATTGTCGTATCATAAGAGAATCGTAGATTGTCAGACTCATTTGTAATGGGGGAGAGAGATTTCATGTTAGTTCGTTCTTTTCGGTTATCGGATCATGTTGGTACCCAAGGATTGCTAAGTAATGCTCTTTCAGAAACGTGCTACGTCGATACGATGGGTGCTTTCGCCAAGCAGTTGTCTTGGGATAGTGAGCTTGTGATGGTAGCAGAGAGTGATCAGCAGCTTGTTGGGATGATTATCGGTACGATTGATAACAACAAGGGGTACTACTATCGACTCGCCGTCCACTCGGATTATCGTCGGCGAGGCATTGGCAAGGCGTTGATTCAAGCTTTGAGAACCAAGTTCCAACAAAGAGATGTCAGTCGCATTGTTGTGAATGTTGATGAACACAATCGTCCCATTCTTCCCGTTTATGAGAAAGCTGGCTATGGAACGGATGATTTCTTGCAGCCGCAAAAGCCTTTGAAGATTATGATCAGCTAGTATGAGGTTAAAAATTGCAGCTGCACGCATATCTGCAACTAGGACAAGCATATCGCAGGACGTTGCTATTCGACGCCGGATATGCTTTTCTTAAATTATAAGAAATTTGAATCAAATTAAGAAAATCGCAAATTTTTCACTACATGTAGTTACATTTTTATAATCTGGATAAACGATCCGTTATTCGCCGAAAGCGAAGGATGGCAAGCGGTTTATCTTTATGATATAAGCCTTATTTACCGAGGAGTGAGCACAATGGAAAGCGAGGAGCAAGGGAGTATGCATAAGCAAGGGAAAAAGTACGAGCGCAGTCATGAGCGGCATAACGTGCACCAGCAAGGACATCCGCTGGCAGAGTCGGCCATACCGATTATTAGCTACAAGCATGATGGCCAAGTTCACCGTACTTGGATACACAATTGGCGTCTCCCCGATGATGCTCTATTGCCTGATGATCTCATTGATGCTCCACTCATAATGATTAACGACTACACGAGGGTCGTCGAGGCAGACGGCCGCGAATGGTTGGGCGCGTCCCCAGCTATCGTTTACTTTTATCCTAAATCTTGGTTTAATGTTGTTGCGCTTCTGGAAAAGGAAGGTGTTCGATATTACTGCAATGTGATTTCACCTCCAATCGCGGCCGTTGATCATGTGTCTTATGTGGATTATGATTTGGATGTAGTAGTGGCGTCCAACGGGACCTACCAGGTGTTGGATCGAGATGAATTCGCGCAGCATCAATTGCTGTATCAATATAGTGAGAAGGTTGTTGAGCAAGCAGAGCTAGGGTTGACTAGTTTATTACAGCGGGTGAAGCGGGAGCAAGCACCGTTCGGTGCCGAGCGGGCCAAGCATTATTATCGCTGGTGGAGGGAGCATAATCAATTATGAAACAGATCGAAATATATACGGACGGAGCGTGCTCAGGCAATCCAGGTCCGGGTGGCTGGGGTGCTGTGCTTTTTTACGGCGATCATCATAAGGAACTGTCAGGTGGAGAGAAGGATACGACGAATAATCGGATGGAGATTATGGCTGTCATCGGTTCTCTGCAGGTGTTGAAGGAGCCGTGTAAAGTTAAGCTTTATAGTGATTCTGCGTATGTCGTCAATTGTTTTCGGCAAGGATGGATGGAAAACTGGATAAAGAATGGCTGGAAAAATAGCAAGAAGCAGCCAGTGGAAAACCAGGATTTGTGGAAGCAGCTGAATCAGTTGATGGAAAAACACGAAGTAGAGTATATCAAAGTTAAGGGGCATAGCGATAATAAGTGGAATAATCGTTGTGACGAGCTGGCACGTGCGGCTGTTCAACGTCTTTAAGAGGTTTTGAATGCGATGGAAAAGTGGTGAATGATGATGATTGAAGCAACGGAACGAAATCCTGTCGTGTGGCAGCGATTGAAGGATGAGATCAAAGCGGCGGCTGCTGAGCTAGGGATCGATAAAATCGGTTTTGCGGCGTCTGACCCTTTTGATGCATTGCGGGATATTCTTTTGGATCACCGTGCAAAAGGGCATGAATCAGGCTTCGAGCATCCGGATATCGAAAAAAGAGTGCGTCCGGATTTGAATTTGGCTTCGCCGCGTTCGTTAATTTCGATCGCTGTCGCTTATCCTTCCAAAATGAGCAATCCACCGCGTTCTGTTCCAGGTGCTTATCGCGGAATCATCTCGCGTTCTTCTTGGGGGACGGACTATCATCATGTGCTGCGCAATCGGTTGGATCGGTTGGAAGCTTTCATTCGGGAAAGGGTTCCTGAAGCACGTATGATGAATATGGTCGACACGGGTGCATTGGTTGATCGGGCAGTTGCGGAGCGTGCGGGGGTGGGTTGGTCCGCGAAAAACTGTGCGATTATTACGAATGAATTCGGATCATGGGTATTTTTGGGTGAAATCATTACGAATTTACCTTTTCCGCCTGACACGCCAGTAACACAGGAGTGCGGGGATTGCACCATTTGTATCGATGCTTGTCCGACGGGCGCTTTGGTCGGTCCAGGTCAGTTGGATGCACAGCGCTGCATTTCCTTCGTTACACAGACGAAAGGGATGGTTTCCGATGAAATGAAGGAGAAAGTTGGCAATCGCCTCTACGGCTGCGATACATGTCAGGTGGTTTGTCCGAAAAATAAAGGGATGAATTGGACGCACCAATTGGAGCTGCAGCCGGAGCCAGAAATAGTTAAGCCGCTTCTTCTTCCTCTCCTTACAATGAGCAACAGGGAGTTTAAGGAAACTTATGGGAACAGTGCAGCGTCATGGCGCGGGAAGAAGCCCATTCAACGCAATGCGATTATTGCGTTGGGTCGTTTTCGCGATGTAACGGCGGTTCCGACGTTAATCGAGCTTTTGCAGCATGATCCCCGTCCTGTTATTCGAGGTACATGTGCTTGGGCATTAGGGAAAATCGGAGGAGATGAAGCAAAAGAAGCATTGGAACATCAAATGCAGCGTGAAACCGACGAAGAGGTGACAGTCGAACTTGGCAATGCTATTGCAAAATGGCCTTCTGACCGATAATAGTATGTAGGGCAGCACTGTGGTTCTGTGATTGTTTTCGCACAGACGGTGTTAGCTTCCTGATCATGCTGAATGAAGTGTGAAAACGGGCATCGGGGGAATGGACATGAAATATATTCACATGGATGGGGTTGAGCCTGGGCAATATTTGGGGCGTACTATATTCTCTGCAAGTGGCGCTATATTGCTGGCAGAAGGCGTACAGCTGACTGTTTTTATGATCCATACGCTGCGTCGAATCGGTGTAACGATGATTTTTATTAAGGATCCCCGGCTGGAGGATGTCGCTATTCCAGAAATGGTTTCAGAGGATAATAAACGCGAAGTGATGCAGCGTCTTGGAGAAGTGATGCAGGCGGTTCGCTCGGGCAAAGACTTTGATGCACGCAACACGAGTCAAGTGATTGATCAGTTAATTGAAGATATTGTGCACAATCAAGAAGTATTACTGCAACTTACGGATATACGTACTCACGATAATGAGCAATACATCCATGCATTGAATGTTTGCACTATCTCCTCTTTGATTGGTTTGAATATGGGTTTGAATCCAGTCCAATTGAAAGAGCTGGCGATCGGCGCGCTGTTGCATGACATTGGCAAGACAGAGCTTATTCATGATGATACGATGGATGACCCTAGACGACATCATACATGGCGTGGCTTTGAGTTGTTAAAGCTTAAAAGGGAATATTCTTTGTTGATTGCGCATGTCGCCTTTCAGCATCATGAAGCATTAGACGGCTCAGGATTTCCAAGGGGGCTGCAGGAGGAAGATATTCACCTTTATGCAAGAGTGGTTGCTGTTGCAAACATGTATGATCGCTTGCGTTATCGGACTGTGAATGGAGATCAGGATCTTCCCATGCCTGATCAAGCTTGCGAGCAGTTAATGGCAATGGCAGGTCGCGAGCTGGATCATGATGTCGTTATTCATTTTTTGCGGACGGTGTCGATTTATCCGACAGGCGCTTCTGTTCGGCTAACGACGAAGGAAACAGGGGTTGTAGTCGGGCAGCATCGCGGCTTGCCCAGTCGACCGATTGTTCGAATCGTTACGAAAGATTCGGGCAATGATTACGATGTGAAGGAAGTTGACCTAGCGAAGCATACGACGATATTTATTGAGTCGTTGATGATGTGATGATGTGATGAGGGGAAATGGGGAATGTTGGTCCATATTAGCGGCGCCGATTGTACTACGATCAACAGGATGATCAAGGCACACTTTCCATTACGTGAATCAATTTCATAATAAAGAACTCCCTTACTCTGTATAATATATTGATAATCAAGGATTAGATCATTCGATATATACAGTGCTAAGGTTGTTTGTAATGGCATTATACATTGATTCGTGTACATGCTGTCTTTTTTATGTTTTCTCTCAAGATTATGCATGGTATGATGGTCATACCTTTAAATTAAATGAACAAGGAGATGATGGGAAATGACATCTAAATTAAATGAACAAGGAGATGATGGGAAATGACATCGTTGAAAATGGGATTAATCGGATGCGGCTATTTTGGAAGTGGTTTAGCTAGATTGTTGAATGATATAGATGGGGTGGAAGTTGTAGCCGTGCATGGAGGGAGCAGGGCTTCTGAATTATCGGAGGAGCTGCAATGTACATGGGAGGAGCAACTGGAATCGTTGATGCAACGAGCTGATGTGAGCGCTGTCATTGTTGCAAGCCCGAGTCACGCGCATCGAGATGCGGTATTGCTGGCTGCTCAATATGGGAAGCATGTATTTTGTGAGAAGCCGGTGGCGCTTACGCTAGCTGACTGTGAGCAAATGCTTCAGGCCTGCCGGGATGCGGGTGTGCTTTTCATGGTTGGTCATATTATGCACTTCATGGAGGGCATCCGCACAACGAAGAGGCTAATTGCCGAAGGGCGTATCGGTCAACCGCTTGTTGCTCATGCAGAGCGTACAGGCTGGGAAGAAGCGCAGGAGGCTGTAAGCTGGAAGAAAAATAATGCTTTGTCGGGCGGTCATTTGTTTCACCATGTGCATGATCTTGATCTGATCCAAATGATAATGGGTCCTGCAACAAGTGTTGTGACGGCAGGAGGAAATTTGGCGCATCAAGGTGAAGGATTTGGAGATGAGGAAGATGTGTTGTTGCTGACACTGGCACTTTCTGGCGGGGGATTGGCGACGATGCAATATGGCTCTGGGTTTCGCTGGGGAGAGCATTTCATTCGTTTGAGCGGCACGAAGGGCGCGATTCGGCTCGATTTTAAACGAGCAAAGCTGGAGCTTAAGGAAGGTCATACGTTCACTGTCTTCCCGCTTTATGCCGCTGGTGCGGATGAGCAGATTGCGGAAGCGAATGCGCAGCGGGATATGGGTGTAGCGTATGGAACGGCTAGTTCGAAACTGCCGGAATATTTGGTGCGGATGATGGCGGATGAATTGGCATGTTTCGTTAATGCTGTACGAGGGGAAGAAGTGGCCGCGGAATTTCAGCATTTGTTTGATGGCACATCAGCACGAAGTTCCATTGCAACCGCAGAAGCTGCACTGCAATCGATGCATGAGAAAAAATGGATTGCTATTGAGCCGTAGCTCGGAATGCAGCAGATGAGTTTTGAATGATAATGCATATGTGAAGTAGTATAATGGCGGGAAATGGCATAAAGAAAAGGATTCGATTGTATGTCCTTTTGTGACATGTTATGATAGAGTTCTGTTCATAGTGTTCCATGCGTACCATTGTGTGCAGACAATTATTGTTTGAGGTGAAGGATATGTCAGCTTGGGATATTATTATACCCATTGTAACATTGTTAGTAGGTGCAATCGGAGGCTTTATCATTGGTGTGTTCTATTTGCGCAGACAGATGACGAAGATGCAAAGTGATCCAGAGATGCTTGAGCGTATGGCGAAGCAAATGGGATACAATATGAATAAGCAGCAAATGAACAAAGTACAGCAAATGATGAAGAAACAGAAGTTCAAGTAACAATTTTGCTTGTAAACTAAAAGCGGTGCTTATTGGGTCGTTGACTGAATGGGTATGCTTGAATAGACTATAGGCTTCTGCAAAATCATTTGATAAAGATGCTTACAGATCGGACAGGGTGGGATTAGGAGGGAAGCGAAATGGCTTTTCAGGAATATCGCAATGAAGATGTGGTCGAGAATCGTGAGAAGATTGAATATCACGTGAAGCAAATTTTGAAGCTGATCGGTGAAAACCCCGAGCGTGAAGGCTTGCTTGATACACCAGCGCGTGTTGCTAGAATGTATGAAGAAGTATTTGCTGGATATCACGCAGATATTAAGAAGGTTCTGGGCGTGACGTTCGATGAGAATCACGAAGAGCTTGTGATTGTGAAAGACATCGTCTTCTACAGTCAGTGTGAGCATCATATGGCGCCTTTCTACGGGAAAGTGCATATTGGTTATATACCGAGTGGCAAGGTTGCAGGTTTAAGTAAGCTTGCACGCCTTGTAGAGGCGGTAACACGCCGACTGCAGGTACAGGAACGCATCACTTCTGAAATTGCAGATATGATGGAAGAAGTGCTGACTCCTCATGGTACAATGGTTGTCGTTGAAGGAGAACATCTATGTATGTGTGCTCGTGGAGTGAAGAAGCCTGGAAGCAAAACAGTGACTTCTGCTACAAGAGGTCAGTTCCGTAAAGATTCTGCATTGCGTCATGAATTTTTATCTTTAATTAAACATGATTGAATGCTTTGAATTGAATAAGGCGTACATTGAAAGGGTGCTGCACATTCGTTGACGAATGTGCAGCACCCTTTTTTATAATCAATTTAGATGAGTGAACACCAGCAATCGTAACGATGCATCTGTACGTGCAGTTGCTAAATCACCAACGCTTTAATGCTTCGGAGCTGAAGGACGGCGAAGCCGTTTATCCTTAATATGGTGTCCACATTAGTTGACTTGCTTTTTCGAAACGCTCATTCACATTTTGCCAATTAATGATATTCCACCATGCAGCGATGTATTGGTTCCGCTTATTTTGATATTTGAGATAGTAGGCGTGTTCCCACACATCCAGCACTAGTAAGGGAATAGCATCCCATTGACTGAGGTTCTGATGTTTTTCTGCTTGCAAAATTTGCAACCGATGACTGCGAGGACTCCAGACGAGGATTGCCCATCCGCCGCCTTCTGCTTTAAGTGCAGCCGCTGAGAATTGACTTTGAAATGATTCGAAGCTCCCAAAATCCTGCTCGATTTGTCGTGCGATCGCACCGCTTGGTTTTTTGCCTCCATCGGGATGCATGACATCCCAGAAAATCGTATGTAAGTAGTGACCCGCTCCGTTAAAGGCCAGTTCACGCTCCCAATGCTTAATGAGGGGAAAGCTGTTAGCTTCCCGAGCTTGCTGTAATGCCAGCTCAGCTTCATTCAATCCTTTGACGTAGCTTAAATGGTGTATATCATGGTGCAGTCTCATTGTAGTTTCGTCAATGTAGGGTTCTAATGCGTTGTAGCTATATGGAAGTGGGGGCAATTGATGTCCCCCAATGGGCACTGGCTGTCTTGTATTGGTTAGGAGTACGGATGTGCGCAGCTCGTTGTCTGGCATCTCCTGTGGATGATATGTTCCAATCACTTTGGAAGAGCCAATCGTTGCGGTTACACGATCGTTCGTTGCAGCATCAGAAGTGACTTTAGTATCACTAGATCTCCGATTTGGATGAGAGGGAAAATAATTCGCCATATAATGAAGTGGATGCTCCCAACGGACGGGGCCTGTGTCCTGAATCTGCTTGTGATTGAGGTAAGTTTTAATTTGATCGATGAAATAATTTGAATCATGAATGGTTTGTTCAATGAATAATGTATACATAGCAGGAGGATGCCCAGCATCTGAAAATATAGCATCGGGCTCCGGCGATATAGAATCCGCTTCATGTGGAGTGGCAATGTTATTCGTACTTGGTACAATATTGCTAAGTTGACGTACGAACGCGGTAGATTGTGCAATGGAAGCGTGTGCTATGGCGTCGACTTGCTGCAGCACATAGTCGTTCGAATCGTTGTTGGAGCGTTGAATAATTTCAAGCCATTGGTTCGCGGTAGAAGCCATTTGACGCAGTGTTGGCTCCCATTCGAATAGTGTTTGGCGCAAGGATTCATCCGGAATAGCCGATTGGAGAGCAGCGGCAGCATCCCTCTCTTTCGTTTTCCAGTATACAATTTCCTCCAATATTCTTAAAGGCATTAACGAACCATATACCGTCAGCACAGGTCTCATCCTCTCCCACTTCAACTACGGCTCCTGTAATTAGGATAGCCTCCGCACCATCTAGTATATTGTGATGCTTGGTAATTCATTCCGATGCTTCGGATTATAAAAAAATCCTTTCTGTTCTTTACGAATGAGTATAATTTCAGTTATACTACGTATAACAAAGTTTCACTCTATGAAACTTTTTCGTTGAAATTGGAGAGGTGGGTTTGTCATGGACGTTTCCAAGAACACAGTACGCGCGGTCGAGCGTGCACTTGATATATTACTATGTTTTACCGATGATTCGGATTTGAGTCTCACAGAGATTGCAGCACGTGTCGATTTGCATAAGAGTACGGTGCATCGGTTATTAGCTTCGCTAGAAGTGAAGGGGTTTGTGCTGCGTCATCAGGAGACAGAAAGGTATCGCTTAGGTTTTCGAGTGTGGGAATTGGCTGCGAATTTGACTCAGGGGGATGACCCGGCAGGAATGTTTTTACCCGAAATGGAACGTTTGCGCAACAGCGTTGGAGAGACAGTTAGTCTTTATGTACGGGATGGGATGGAGCGCGTTCGTGTACAAGCAGTGCAGAGCAATCAAGAAATTCGCAGGGTAGCGACGATTGGTGCAAGAATGCCGCTTCATGTAGGGGCGTCCAGCAAGGTGCTTGTTGCATTCGATGAGCCGCATGTGAAGCAAGAGCTATTGGCAAGTGATCAGCCCTTTGACCATGCGCTTTATGATCAACAGCTGGGAGAAACAAGACTATTAGGGTATGCGACCAGCATGGAGGAACGTGAGGTAGGTGCAGCGGCTGTTGCGGCCCCGATTTTGAATCGAGCGAATAAGCTGGTCGCTGTATTGGCGATTTCCGGTCCGCTGAATCGACTTACGATGGAGAAAATGAAACAGTTAGTGCCACAGTTGACTGAATTTGCTAACCGAATGGGCAAAATGTCGCGATAACTTGCGAAGATGGACGCGAGCACACTAAAAGAACTGAACTAAACTTAAACCGGAGGAAATCACCCTTCGCTAATTTTTATTGGCGAAGGGTGATTTTTTTGTATAGAAAATTATACATCCGCCGATTTGTAGATAAGTAGGGTACAGAAGTGCTCAAGGGAAGGGAACGGGAGGTAAGGTGGGTAAGGCAAAAAATTTCGTCTCATAGGCAGGCGCGTCTTTTCATAGAATATACAAGCTGGACAAGTCGTATTATTTTAGCATGGGACAAATAATCAGCTAGTGGGGGCGATAATTTTGCGAGTGAAAATGGCCTTTTTGATGAGTGTAGTACTGTCTGTGGCATTAGTAGGTACGGCAATCTATGCATCAGCACCACCAAGTGAAATCGACGGACTAAGTCGGCTAATTGGTGATGAAAATGGAAATAATCTGGAAGGGCGAGGCAGTTTAGGCGGTCCAGACAGCCCTATGGCAGGGGAGTGGGAAATTCCTGATTCAGCATCCATGGATGAAGCATGGACATCTGCCGAGCTGTTGCCGGTAGATGAAATTGAAGCGATTTTCGACTATGTCAAAGCAGAGCAACAGCGTGTGGTGGATTTTCCACCGTTGATTGATCAAAACGGCATTCGCATTACTGCGGCGGAGTTTATCACCCATCGAACGAATGTTTCTTGGATTCAGGATTTATTTGATGGTAAAACGGTGGAGACGGTTGTCGCTAAAGAGCAAATACTAGGTGATTTGCTAGGTGCCAAATTGATCGAAAGGGAAGCGCGTGAGCAAGGATTGGTTGCTGATAATGAAGCTTTAAATACGCTCATTGAAGCCGAAAAACGAAATTATGAAGCTTTGTCGATTGATAATGATGTAGAAGAAGCGTGGACAAAAGTGTTGCTTGATAATCGCATTCGCATTACAGGACAGAGTGTTGAGGATTATTTTGCTTCCGAGGAAGTGAGAGCGCAATACGAAGGGCAATTGCTGTCTAGCCAACTGTATTTAAGTCTGGTGAAAATAGGGAAAGTGAATAATGCAGAGGAATGGGTAGATTATGTAGCTCGGCTCGTGGAAAACAATAAAGAGTGCTGCAGCATCGAATGGTCTGACATTGAATAATTGGCAGAATGGTTCGGTGAGCGTCATGTGATCCCGTGCATGATGAGAAGCACTCGCTGTTAGAATAAAAAAACCTGCCGCCGCACATTTGGGAAGAAATGATCCTCTATCCAAATGGCGAGCAGCAGGTTTTTTATGGAGATTCAATAAAAAATTTCGTTTAGTTCATCATTTGACGAAGAACGGTTTGCAGAATACCGCTATTACGGTAGTAGTCCACTTCAACCATGCTATCAAGACGAGCGATTACATCGAACTCGAAGAATGTACCATCTTCGCGAGTTGCTTTAACTTTTACAGATTGTCCCGGTTGAACCCCGTTATCGATACCTGTGATGTCGAATATTTCCGTTCCGGAAATATTCAATGTAGCCCAGCTTGTACCTTCTGGGAACTGCAGCGGAAGTACGCCCATTCCTACAAGGTTGCTGCGGTGAATACGTTCGAAGCTTTCCGCGATGACAGCTTTGACGCCTAGAAGGAATGTTCCTTTGGCCGCCCAGTCACGGGAGCTTCCTGTGCCGTATTCTTTACCAGCCAGTACGATTAGGGAAGTGCCTTGTTCTTGATACTTCATAGAAGCATCATAGATGGACATAACTTCGCCAGTTGGCAGGTAAGTCGTTACGCCGCCTTCTGTACCTGGAGCTACTTGGTTGCGAATACGGATATTCGCGAACGTACCGCGCATCATAACTTCGTGGTTGCCCCGACGGGAGCCATAAGAGTTAAAGTCTGCTCTCTTAACGCCATGGTCGATCAAGTATTGACCGGCAGGGCTGTTCACTGCGATGTTGCCGGCAGGTGAGATATGGTCGGTTGTAACAGAGTCGCCCATTTGTGCCAATACGCGAGCGCTGGCAACACCTACGATGTCGGCTGGTTCTTTGCTCAGGTTTTGGAAGAATGGAGGCTCTTGTATATAAGTAGAAGAATCATCGAACTGGTACAGTTCGCCTTCTGGGATGTTTAAGTCGTTCCAACGTTTGTTTGCTGTGAATACATGCTGATATTTCTCGCGGAACATTTCAGGTTTTACAGCTGTACTGATTGCATCTTGAATTTCTTGGGAAGAAGGCCAAATATCTTTCAAGTATACAGGCATGTTGTCATGGTCATAACCGAGTGGTTCAGTTGCCAAATCGATGTTCACCGTTCCAGCTAGTGCGTATGCAACAACTAGTGGAGGTGAAGCCAAGTAGTTCGCTTTCACTTGAGCATGAATACGACCCTCGAAGTTCCGGTTGCCACTTAGTACAGCTGCTACAGTCATGTCATTCTCATTAATTGCAGCACCAACTTCTTCTGGCAGCGGACCACTGTTGCCGATACAAGTTGCACAGCCGTAACCAGCAACGTGGAAGCCCAGCTTCTCAAGCGGATCAAGCAATCCAGATTTGATCAAGTATTCTGTTACGACTAGGGAACCCGGTGTTAAGCTGCTTTTCACGTAGTCTGGCTTCACTAAGCCGCGCTCAACTGCTTTTTTTGCTACCAAGCCAGCACCCAGCATAACGGAAGGATTGGACGTGTTCGTACAGCTCGTAATCGCTGCAATCACAACTGCGCCATTCTTCAGTTCGCTAGTAGAACCGGATGGATGCTTTATTTCTACAACTTCTTCAAGCTTCTCGTCAGTAAGTCCGTATCCTCCGCTTTCAACAGGTGTGCGAACGATTGTGTTGAAGGATTCCTTCATGTTCGTCAGCTCTACACGGTCTTGAGGACGTTTCGGACCAGCTAAGCTTGGTACAACGGTCGAAAGATCAAGTTCAACCGTTTCCGTGTACGTTGGTTCAGGCATGTCAGCAGTGCGGAACATTCCTTGTGCTTTGTAGTATTGCTCTACAAGGTTAATTTGTTCCTCGTCACGTCCGGTTAGACGCAAGTATTTTAATGTTTCATGATCGACAGGGAAGAATCCGATTGTAGCACCATATTCAGGAGCCATGTTCGCTACTGTAGCACGGTCAGCCAGGCTCATGCTGTCTAGTCCTTCGCCGAAGTACTCAACAAATTTGCCGACTACGCCTTTTTTACGCAAGATTTGAGTAACTGTTAAAGCAAGGTCAGTTGCTGTTGCACCTTCAGCTAGTTTGCCAGTCAGTTTGAAACCAATTACTTCTGGTGTAATGAAGTACAGCGGCTGCCCAAGCATGCCAGCCTCAGCTTCAATTCCGCCTACACCCCAACCAACGATGCCAAGACCATTGATCATTGTTGTGTGGGAATCTGTACCTACAAGGGAATCTGGGAATACTTCTGTTTCGCCGTCAACGACTTTCGTTGCAGCGACACTTGCCAAATACTCCAGGTTTACTTGGTGAACGATACCTGTATCCGGAGGGACAGCACGGAAATTGTCAAACGCCGTTTGTGCCCAACGCAAGAAACGGTAACGCTCTTCGTTGCGTTGGAACTCCATTTTCTCATTGTATTCCAATGCGCCGGTAGAACCGAATGCATCAACCATAACGGAATGGTCAATAACCAGGTCAACAGGAACAAGCGGATTGATCTGTTTTGGATCGCCGCCAGCATTGTTCACGGTTGCGCGCATCGCCGCCAAGTCTACAACAACTGGTACACCTGTGAAGTCTTGCAATACGATCCGTGCAGGAATGAAAGGAATCTCCTTCGAAGTATCTGCTTGATCTGCCCAGTTTGCAATTTGTTTAACATGTTCATTCGTGATGGCTCTGCCGTCGAATTGACGAACAGCTGCTTCCAACAATACTTTGATGGAAAATGGCAGCTTGGAAACATTTCCGAGCCCGCGGTCTTCCAAGCCATTAATACGGTAATACGTGTACTCTTTGTTGTTTACCGATAGGGTGGATTTAACCGAGAAGTGGTCTTTTTTAGCCATGAATAACAGCCTCCTTATGTTGTTGCGTACCCTTCTTGAAATAAGAGGGGAAATCAGTTGGGGTTTCACACTGTGAAACCTGATTTCAAAATTTGCTCGATACTTTAAGTATACCGTTTTGCGCACAGCTAGTAAACCCTTTTGCGTGACAATAGGCGTGTTTATAGGTGTCATTCTTGAATAAAGATCATGTCCCGTACTTTCCGACAAGGAATGATTTTGTTACCGTGTCCTGATGGGATACAAATTAAACATCTTTTGGATGTTTTTTCATATGGATTATAGTGGGAGTCAATTTCGCAAAATTTACTGCATCTGTGGTCTATTGTACATATTCCAAAAGGGAGTTTTCAATCACGAAATGGATTTCAGAATGAATTGATTCTCGGATAAAAGTTTAGCGCGCAGGAGGGGATTCCGGTGAGTTGGAAATCGGTTTTATATGAATACGTACAAAATCGCAATTCAATGGATGTCGATTGCTCGGCGCAAACCATACAACCTTATGTAACGGATGAGCGATACATGGAAATTCAACAAAAACGCTTGGCCAGAATGTTGGAAAGAGCTGAGACTGGAGGAGGCAGGCCTGTTCAAAAGGAAACCCGGCTTCGACTGATGGATGCGGATGATTGGGGGGATGAAGTACACGTCAAAATTGCTTTATTGCAGGAAACCGTATATGAAACCCTTGGGAAACGTTTAATAGAATACAAAATGGAAGAAGAATGGTTAAGCATGCATTTGCGCAATGGGCTATGGATGATTAGCCGCATTGTTACGGGAGTTGGTGAGTCAAACCCTGCTTCTTCAATTTATGGTGATGCAGTTGCTGCATTCGAGCGTGTTTCCGAAGAGGATGTGGCAATGACGTCGAAGACATCGGTGGAATGGCCTGTGACGTCAGCTATTGCTGCAACAAATGGGACAAATCCGATACACCAGCCTTATATTAGCAATCATGTGTTCTCGCCTATGATTGGGAATGGCCGTTATTCTGTATACCAACGGGATAAGGTTGCAGCTTATGCGGATCGCTGGTGGAATGGTGCGAATCCGAACTATTTGCACTTCGAAGTGGACTGCTCGAATTACGTCTCACAATGTCTCTTTGCAGGTGGAGCGGCAATGATTTATACTGGAAAAAGAGCATCCGGTTGGTGGTATCAAGGCCGCACTGGAAATCAAGAACTGTGGAGCTATAGCTGGGCCGTAGCTCATAGCTTGCAGCTATATCTGCTTTCTGCCAAAACAGGAGTGCGAGCTGAACAGAAGCAACATCCTCAGCAGTTGGAGCTAGGCGATGTGATCGCCTATAGTTGGGAAGGCAATGGGATTTATGGCCACAGTGTAATTGTGACAGCATTTACATCAGATGGGATGCCGCTTGTGAATGCCCATACGGTGGACAGCAAGCATCGGTATTGGGATTACCGTGATTCGTATGCTTGGACAGTGCGAACGCAGTATCGTTTTTTGCACATTATTCTTTAGTTTGGTGGGGGTTGCGATGAACAGGATTCGGGTAGGACTCATTTATGGGGGGCGTTCAGGGGAGCATGATGTTTCCTTGCAGACGGCACTGGCTGTCATTCAAGCATTTGATCGTGACAAATATGATATTTATCCTTTTTATATAACGAAGCAAGGACAATGGCAGGCACAAGCTGCATTGCAAGGAGAAGTGACCACTGTGCAGCAGCTCATTGCGGGTGGTTCTGCCCAATCGGATCAGACTAAGCCAGTCCGGATATCCGCAGTGGAGCAACAGCTCGATGTGAGGCACGGTGGACCGCTGGAGCCGTTGTTTGCTTTTATGAAGGAGCGAGCACAGGATATGACCGCCAAACAAGGGTCGTCGAATCGGTTGGATGTTGTTTTTCCTTTGTTGCACGGCACTTTTGGTGAAGATGGCACCATTCAAGGATTACTTGAGATGGTGAACATGCCTTATGTTGGTGCGGGTGTTCTTGCATCTGCGGTGGGCATGGACAAGGTGACGATGAAGAAGGTGCTGGCGCAAGAAGGCTTGCCTCAATGTCTCTATCGTTATTTCACGAAGCGTGAATGGCAGAAGGAGCGGGAATACTATATTATGGAGATGGAAACGGTGCTTGGTTATCCATGCTTCGTAAAGCCTGCTAATCTAGGCTCAAGTGTCGGAATAACGAAGGCAAGCAACCGTGAGGAGCTAATCGAAGCGATTGATATTGCATTCCAATATGATCGCAAGGTGATCGTTGAGGAGGCGATCGATGCTAGGGAAGTCGAGATTAGTGTGCTAGGCAACGATGATCCGATTACTTCAGTGGTGGGAGAAGTCGTTCCATCCAATGAATTTTATGATTACAAAGCGAAATACATCGATGGCACTTCCGCTATGATCATTCCAGCCGAAATTACGGATGAGCAGGATGCTGAATTGCGGGATTTGGCTATTCGTACGTTCAAGGCAGTGGATGCTTCAGGCTTGTCGCGAGTGGATTTCTTTATTGGCAAGCAGGATGGTCGTATTATGATCAATGAGATTAACACAATGCCTGGTTTTACGCCGTTCAGCATGTATCCGATGCTGTGGAAGCAATCAGGGAAGCCTTACGCTGAACTGATTGATAATTTAATTGAACTAGCAATGGAGCGCCATGAGGAAAAACAACAATTGCGCTACTCCTTTGATGTAGAAACAGAATGAATCAATTAAGCAGAAGCAGGAGGTGCGATGATGGGATTCGCAACAGAATTCAATTCGGTGTGTAAGTTCAAGTCGGAGCAGGAGCTGCATGATTTGCTTGAATATGGAAAGTGCAAAATGGTGAAGGCGGGCTTCCGCATTTATCCGACGGGTCAGAAAGTGGTCGCATATACGCCGGACAACGAGGCTATAGCAATCGTGCATATCTCAGCATCAATTGCCGAAATTAACTTCCAAGGGAGAGAAATTACAAGTGTAGAAATGTCGCTTGTTCGCCGTTTGACGGAAGAAGAAGCAAACATGCAAACGGCGTTGGCCCGTGAGTTGTATTTTGGTGAACAGCAGTAAATGAACGAGATGTTTGAATTTTTGGAAAAATAATATTTCAGAGAATGCAGGCTAATAGCTTGCATTCTTTTTTGGTTTAGGAAATTATACGCTACGTAGAAACGGGGATATCCTCGTTAATATAAATTCATTTGAAATAAAATTTCAAATAAAGTATTGATAAAATAAATAAAGTTTAATACAATTGGAATTATAGTGAAATTAAGTTACATATAATTGCCATGGAGGAAGGTGGATGTGGATTGGTTGTCCATATGTAAGCGATTGCTAATTAAGGTCCGAACTGACGCAGGTTGAATGATCCATATTTAAATCAATTTGGAGGCGAGAGAGTTGAGAAGAAGAAAATTGATTTCCATCATTACCTTAGTTGCATTATTTATATCTAGCTTTGCGGGGAGTTTAGCTTTCGCAGCGGATGGAAATGTGACGAAATTGATCGTTCATTTTCAAAAGTCTAATGGTCAATATATAGGTGATATGGAAGCGGTTGCCTTTGATGGCAAACGTGCAGGGACGAAAGTGGAGCAGGGTATTGACGATTATGGATTGAAAGTAACCTATGAATTTCAGAATGCGGCTACGAATGCTTATTTAGGCTTTACTGTGAAAGAGGATCGTTTGTATGGAAGTGATCTGCGCTATGTTAGAGCAGTAAACGGTGTTGCTGAGGTTTGGTTGAAGGATGGGGACGCGCGCGTATTCAAAAAGCCAATGAAAGTGAATCCAGCATGGGTAAAGATAAAGGACAAAAAGGCGTACATTGCGCTGGAGGATATGACTGGTTTATTAGGGATTGGTTTGTCTAATGGTAAAAACGGTTACGTTTTTGATGGAAAGGCAAACGGAACAGTTAATGTCACAACGATTACGCATGGCAGAAATTATTACGAAATAGATACGGATAATAACAAAATGGCCTACAATGCTACCGGTAATATGTTGAACAATTTTACATCGGAGAAGCTTGTATTTAAAGCGGTGGACGGGTATAAAGAAAACAATAAATATTATCTGTCAGTCAGTTACTTTGAAAGATTATTCCAAATTGCCCATGTCGTGCAGGGAAATGATGATTATTTCATGGAGAAAGCTTTTGTTGCTTACGATGAAGTAACGAATGCTGGCAATGTTGAGGATCTTGGCTTTTCACAAAGTAAACTAGATGAGCTGGATGACTATATGAATAATACTATTGATCAAGGTTTTCCTGGTGCCGCTGTTGTTGTAGTCAAAGATGGTAAAGTGATTAAAGAGTCGGCTTATGGCTATGCAAAGAAATACGATACACTTGAAGTCGACGGTGAATTACAATCGGCAGTACTATTGCCTGAGGAAGAATGGACCCCGGTAACGACGAATACGTTATTCGATCTAGCGTCGAATTCCAAAATGTATGCAACGAACTATGCGATTCAGAAGCTTGTATCAGAAGGCAGACTTGATTTAGATCAAAAGCTTGTGCAATTCCCTGGTTGGGAAAATTTCAAAGACGCGAATACAATTCCATTCGGGACAATCGGGATGGGTAAAACGGGTAAAGAGACCATCTCCATTCGAGATATTCTTCACCATGGCGGGGGGCTAATTCCTGATCCGGCATATCCGAACAAGAATACAGCTGGTGAACTGTGGTATCAAACAGATGATGTAACAGATCGCACTGGAATCATTGATATTATTTGTAGAACACCGCTGCAAACTGCACCAAGAACGGCATTCGCCTATAGTGATATCGACTATATGATTCTCGGATTAATTGTTGAACAGATTACGGGTATGCCGTTAGATACTTATATGGAACAAGAGTTTTATGGAAAAATGGGTTTGACGAATACCGTGTTTAATCCGCTTCTAAAGGGATTCGCAAAAGAGGGCATAGCAGCGACTGAATTAAATGGCAATACGCGTGATGGATTTATTAATAATGGCGAAGATGAGGATGGCAATCCATTGTATATTCGCGAGTATACGCTGCAAGGTGAAGTACATGATGAGAAAGCATGGTACTCCATGGCAGGGGTTGCGGGACATGCCGGACTGTTCTCTACCGTTGGAGATATGGGAAAACTGACTCAAGTGATGTTGAACGGCGGAATTTATAACGGTCAGCAATTTTTCTCACAAGAGGTTGCCAAAGAATTTGTTCAGCCCTATCCGATTTCTCCCTATACTATCGATTCCTCGACGATTGGACTAGGTTGGAGAGTACATTCTAAAAATGCAGCAGCATACTATTATTTCAATTGGGGACCAAGTAGAAGCACGTACGGTCATCAAGGGTGGACTGGAACGTTGACGATTATTGATCCGGAATATAACATGGCAATTACAATTTTGACAAACATGCGTCACTCTCCTGTTGTGAGCAAGCCAAATGGCTTCCAAGCGGCAAATTACCCTCTAGCTGACATGGTTACCGTATCGGCTAGAGTATACGATGCATTGATCACAGACAAAGAGCAAGTGAAGGAAGCGTCATCGATCGCACCTGTTAGCGATATTCAAGTAGCATATGGTACAACAGAGGCGCAAGTATTGGAACAATTGCCAGTGAGTGCTGTTGTGACAGATACGAATGGGGATGAGCATGCAGCTAAGCTTGATTGGACGCTTGCCAGTTATGATGGCAGCGAAGCAGGACAATACACCGCTACTGCAACGGCGACATTGCCGCGTTATGTGGAGCAGCCTGCAACTCCACTTGATCTGACCTTAACGGCACAAGTAACGGTGAATTCGCGTATTATTGTTTTGCCTGAGGATCCTTCGCCAGGTACAGAGCTTTCGAGTAATAACGACTTGAAGGCACTGCAAGTAACAGCTGATGACAAAGCACTATCTTTGACTCCTGCCTTCGATTCGGCAACAACTTCTTATGAAGTTACGACGAAAGCGGAGCAAGTGACGTTAAGTGCAGCATCTGCGCATGTCAAGGCTAATGCAGCTTGGACGGGACAAAATGGCAGTACAGCAACAGTTGATCTTGTAGAAGGTGATCAATCTTTCGAGGTCGTTGTAACGGCTGAGAATGGTTCTAAGAAATCATATATCGTAAAAATAATCCGTGAAGCAGGAGAAGATGATGGGGAAGGCAATGAGCCAGATCCTGTTGTTGCATTAAAAGATATCGCGGGGCATTGGGCGGAAAGCTTAATTAAGCAAGCTGTGAAGCTTGGATTCGTTGACGGTTACGAAGATGGAACGTTCAAACCAGAGGGCAAAGTGACACGTGGTGAATTTGTGCATATGCTGAACAAAGCATTCAAACTGGAGCAAAGCAATGACGCTTGGACATTCGAAGATCCAGCTCAAAGCTGGGCTGTTCAATCGATCAAGAATGCCGCAGCTGCCGGAATTGTAGATGGCTTTGAAGACGGAACATTCCGTCCGGAAGCGCCAATCTCTAGGGCGGAGATGGCAGTTATGATCGCACGCGCAAGTGGGTGGAAGCTGTCTGATGCAGCGATAACGACATTTGCGGATGATAAGCAATTGCCTTCTTGGGCACGCGGGGCGATTGCAGCTTTGCAGGAGAATGGTATTGTAGAAGGTAAGGAAGGCAATCACTTTGATCCTGCAGGCGAGTCTACGAGAGCTGAATCTACTGCAGTTATGCTGCGCTTGCTAGCTTCGCTGGGAGACTAATATGATATGACTTCCTGCGTTATAACTTAATTGCTTTCGAGCCAGCTGCTTCGACGTGTATGTATGCGTTGTAGCGGCTGCTTTTTAGTATGATTGTTAGATTCGGCAGGTAAGGTGGACAGGTTTACTAAATTATCGCACCATTCGCCTTTTACGTTGAAATGACATAGTTTTTCCTCTCAGGATCGCATATAATGAACGAAAGTGAAGAATCCATATTATAGATGAAAGAGTGGAGAAGCCATGTCTCAGAATGAACCGGAAGTGTATGTGGTCGATCGCAAAAGCTTTACGGCTGTAGCAATTAATACTGCCGCTAAGGCTGGCGAGTGGATTATGACGAAGCGCGGTGCTTTTACTCAGCTGGATATAAAGACCTCTTCGCATGATGTCGTCACAGAAGTGGACAAGGGAGCAGAGCAAATGATTCGCAGGCTGATTTTGACTCATTTCCCTAACCATGCTTTTTTAGGCGAGGAAGGCGTTGAGCCAGGACCAGCGGCATCTATACAAGCGTTGCAAGACATCCAGGATGCGGAATACGTGTGGATCGTTGATCCAATTGATGGTACAACGAACTTTGTGCATGATTTTCCTTTCTTTAGTGTATCCATTGCATTAGCGCATAAGGGGGGAAGTGATTGTTGGCGTTGTGTATGACCCCGTTCGGGATGAATTATTTGTTGCGGAAAAAGGAAAAGGAGCTTACGTTCATGGGACTCGCATGAGCATTTCCGATGAAACGGAGCTGGGAGAAAGTCTCGTTGCCACGGGGTTCCCAACTGATCTGGAGCAGGCTTTTCCGCATAATATGCGCGAGCTTCAAGCGGTTGCGCCGCATGTTCGCAATATTCGCAGCGCTGGATCGGCGGCATTGCATTTGGCATACGTTGCTGCAGGCAGACTTTCAGCATTTTGGGAGCGCGGCTTGAACAGTTGGGATATTGCAGCGGGTGCTTTGCTGATTCAAGAAGCAGGCGGCCAAGTGACGGATGTGAATGGACAACCGTACCAGCTTAGTGTGCGCAATGTGCTGGCGACGAATGGTCATATTCATCAGTCGTTATCAATTTTGCTTGCTGCTGTATAAAATAGAATGGTGAATGGAACAATAAGGAAGACTGTACCTTGCAATTGGCAGGGAGCAGTCTTCTTTTCCTTTGGAGAAAAAGAGATGTAGGGGGTGGAATATTGAGCAACCGCAACAGTAGAATGAACAAACAAATCACCTGGCTGACTGCTGGATTGCTATGCATTGTGATCGTTGTAGTCGGGGGACGGATGCTGTATAAACAAGCATTGGCGAATACGGAGGCGACATTGCTACCTGGTGCAACGACAAATTTTGGTACACCGATAGACCCCTCGTCTCAGCCGAATCCTTCTGCTTCAGCAAACAAAAAACACTTCGAGTTCAAGCCAATCACGGATGATCAATTGAAGGAGGCATACGATCTGATTGTAGTAGGGACGGATCCCGAAGGGGTCGCAGCTGCTGTATCGGCTTCGCGCAATGGCTTGCAAACATTAATAATTGATGGACGCAATCGGGACATCGTTGGTGGATTGATGACCGTTGGTTGGTTGAATAGCTTGGATAACAACTATGTAGCATTTGCACATCCGGTGAATGGCAAGTATTTGGTTTTGAATGAGGGAATTTTTCAGGAGTGGTATGATCAGGTTGAAGGTACTTCATTCGATATTACGACGGCTCAGCGTGCATTCGAGCAATTAATAGATGCTGAGAAGAACATTGACGTTCTGTTCAAAGCAGAGAAGATGAAGCCGGTAGTGGAAGAAACGTCAGGCAAAAAACATATTACTGGCTTGCTGGCCAATCTGGCAAACGGCAAAGAAGTCGAGATTAAGACGAACCATATCATTGATGCGACACAGGATGCTGATATTGCAGCATTAGCAGGGGTTTCGTTCACAATGGGGCGGGAAGACTTAGGAGATCCCGGGACTAAAATGGCTGTTACAGCGGTTTTTCGACTGTCCAATGTAACGCCTGAAGTATGGCAAGCGATGCGTAATCGAGCACATGGTGAATCAGATGAGCGCAGTATATGGGGTTTATCTTATGCGGCAACATGGGATTACCCTTC
>ENA-OOPH01000001-OOPH01000001.1-human-oral-metagenome-genome-assembly--contig:-NODE-1-length-26824-cov-12.252613_pt1 | contig 26824 bp, 44 predicted proteins | sample MGYA00245298_ERZ501138 | MGnify/ENA primary metagenome ERZ501138 (study PRJEB25959, sample SAMN05335036) | human oral metagenome | host: human-associated | place: USA: California | collected 2014-05-03... | reverse complement strand
GATATTAGACACGCAGTAAGCGTGTTTTTTTATTACCTAAAAGGAGAGAAAATATGAATCGATTGGAAGAAATTAGACAACGTAGAGCAGAATTACGTGCAATGTTGGAAGATACAACACAGCTTAACTTGAATCTTGATGAAATTGAAACAGAATTACGTGCGTTGGAAGCAGAAGAAACAGAACTAGAACGTAGAACTGCAATCTTGAATACTGTTCCTACTGCTACTACAGTGCCTGTACCTGTAGCAGAACAACGTACACAAGGTGCAGAAGTATTTGATTCCATGGAATACCGTAATGCATTCATGCAATATGTAATGAATAACACACCAATTCCTGCAGAATTACGTCAAAATGAAAACACATTAACTACAGATATTGGCGCAGTAATTCCACCAACAGTTTTGAACAAGATTGTTCAAAAAATGGAAAGCGTTGGAATGGTATTACCATTAGTTACGAATACAAACTTTAAATCTGGTCTTGCTATTCCTACAAATAATGTAATGCCTGTAGCAACATGGGTGGCAGAAGGTAAAGGCTCTGAACGTCAAAAAGCAACGCTTGGGAATATTCAGTTTGGCCACTTTAAATTACAATGCCGTGTATCCATTTCTTTGGAAACATCTGTAATGGCATTATCCGCTTTTGAAAATATGATTTCCAATAATGTATCTAAAGCCATGGTAAAAGCAATTGAAAATGCAATTATCAATGGTACAGGTAATGGTCAGCCAACAGGGATTTTAAAAGATGCAGCAGCTGGTGCGAAGTTGGATGTTAAAGACTTTGACTATGCAACACTAGTTAAAGCAGAAGCTGAATTGCCTGTTGAATACGAAGAAGGTTCTGTATGGGTAATGACAAAGAAAACCTTCATGAATATTGCAGGTATGACAGATAAGAATGGTCAACCAATTGCACGTGTTAACTATGGTATGGGTGGAAAACCTGAACGCTCTATTCTTGGTCGTGGCGTATTGATTGTACCTTATCTTAAAAACCTTGATGCGGCTGCAGTTGGTGATATTGTAGCGTTCATCTATCGTTTTGAAGATTATGCATTGAACACTAACTATCAAATTGGTGTAAAAACATATGAAGATAATGAAACAGATGATATTGTTCGTAAATCTACAATGATTTGTGATGGCAAGCCTGTTGATACAAGTTCTTTGGTTAAATTAGCTAAGAAAGCATAGGTGTAATGTATGTTGACGGTAGCGGATGTAAAACTATACCTACGAATAGATGAAGATATTACAGAAGATGATGTATTTATTGAGGAATCTATAAATGCCGCTATCACGTACATTGAGCAAATGACTGGGAAACCATATATTGACGATCCACTATATCGTAGAGCCGTACAATATATGGTTGCTCATTGGTACGAAAATAGGGAAGCAACCTCATCTAAAACATTTGTACATGATTTGCCATTTACGCTAGGGCCATTAATTCGCCATATTGCATTATCTAAGAATTATCCAAGCGAGGAGACATAAAATGCTAAATATGGACGGAATCGGAAGATTGACGAAAAGAATTGAAGTACTAGCGTATCAAGATATTGAACACGATGGAATAACTAAACAAAAACTGGTTAGGTTGATACCTAATAGAATTTGGGCAAGGATAGAACCATTGCGTGGCAGGCAATATCTTGAAATGTATAAAGAAAAAGTAGACGAATTATATAAAATTACAATCAGATATAGAATTGGAATAACTGATGGTGTGCTAATTAAATATAAGGATGTAGTCTATAAAGTTAAAACTGTAATTGATCCATATGAAGAACATACAAAATTAGAATTGATGTGCCATATCTATAAAAGAGGGAAATAATGAATATTAAAACCTTCATGGGGCGATTGGATAAATATATTAAAGAGTATCCTGTAGAAACAGAAAAAGCGATGCGTAAAGAAGCTAATAGAATGAAAAAGGAATTAGTAAGCGCATCACCTGTAGGTAAAGGGAGAAAACGAAAAAATTTCAAAAAGTTGGAAAATGACTATTAATGGCAGCAGTAGTAGAACGCTAGAAGCAACTTTACGGAATACATCACCTCATTTTCACCTAGTAGAGCGTGGGCATGTCATGAAAACTATGCATGGGAAAATAAAAGGATTCAAACAGGGAACATTTTTCTTTAAAAGGACGGTTGAAAAAAATCGAAATGATATAAGAACAGCTGTTGGTGAACACATGTTTAAAATATTGAGGAAGAAAATAAAAGATGGCTAACCGATTATCACAAGTGGCAATATGGAAAGCTGTAGCAAAGAAAATACATGAAGAATATATGTAAATGTCAATATAAGAATGTACAATTTTGACGATGTACAATGTACAGTTATTCCTTCTGTTGCATATGGTTTCGTAACCGGTATGAATCTCCAGTTATGCTAATCACATGTGCATGGTGAAGTAATCGATCAACAATAGCATTAGCTACTCGCTCATCATGTAAAATGGTAGCCCACTCATCAAAATTAATGTTAGACGTTACGATGGTACTTTTCTTTTCGTACCGTCTATCAATAATTTGAAATAGTAAGTTAGCATCACCTGGTTGTAACGGTAAATAGCCAATTTCATCAATGATGAGTAATTGGTAGCGTGCATAATGCTTGAGCCGAGTTTCTAATCGTCCTTCATCTTTTGCACTCTTAAGATTTTGAATTAAATCATGGCATTTAATAAAATAGGTGCTTCGTCTGTTACGAGAGCTTTCAATACCTAGTGATGTAGCTAAATGTGTTTTCCCAACTCCGCTAGAGCCAAGAAATACAATGTTTTCAGCTTGTTCCATGAATCCTAATGATGCTAAATCCTTAATTTGCATTTCGTTAATTTGTGGTTGAAATGAAAATTCAAAATCAGCTAGTGTTTTCAAATGAGGAAAATTACTAATTTTCACCATATGGTTAATTACGTTTTGTCGTTTAATATCAACTTCGTAATCACTCAGCTTCAATAACCACTCAATATGAGATAAGCTCTGTGTATTAGCTAATTCAATTGTTTCATCTAGGTGTAACATGCATTGTTTTAGTTTTAGATATGCTAGATTATCTTGTAAGCGTTGGTAATTAGTCTGTAGTGTCATAGATAGCTCCTATCTTTTCCAAATTAGATTTTGCTTTAGCTTTCACCTCTTCAGAACTTAGATAAGGAATTGTTTTCTGCAATTGTGCCTCATAATGAGAAGGCAAATAGTTAACCTTCTTACCACTTAATGGGTGCTGTGCAATCAATTCTGTGCTATCATATATGTATAGCATCTTATCTATGGTCTTTAAGGTCATAGATTTGGCCACATATCCTGGTGGTACAGAATAGTGGCTACCACGAAAGCTAATGAGATTACTTGCTGAAACCTTAGCTTTTGGGTGATCTATGCGGTAGGAATCTCTTATCACTTTTGTTGGAAGTGGGGTAAGAGATTCCTTTTCTTTTTCAAGCAGTACAGACGGTATTTGTCTTGTAGCTTGAGAAATCGCTAGATTACTACGTAAAATAATTTTTTGAATCTGTTCTTCCACTTCTTGTATTGTTAATTTTCCTTGGTACGCATGAATTTCATCTAGAATTTTCATTTGGCTTTCTACTTTGCCTTTCGTTTGTGGACGGCGCGCCATACACGGCTTAAATGTAAAGCCAAAGTCACTTGAAAATTGTTCTGCTTTGGTATGAAGCTGTCCTTTAGTTCCAGCTAGCCTCGGTTGTACCATCACGGTTTTCATATTATCTGTTAATAGTACATGTGGAACACCTTGTAATTGTTCAAAGAATTCTACCAATGCATCGTGTAGTGTTTCAGTAGTTCTATCGAAAGTGACCTTTGCTAATTTGTATCGAGAATAGCCTAATGTCATCAGCAATATATTAAAAGTTATGTGTGTGCCATCATGCAATAGGAATTTAATATTCTCTTTCCAATCAACTTGAGCCTGTTCAGCTGGTGCGGTTTCAAAGCGAATCGTATGCTGTGTGCTAGGCGATGTATGTTTTCTATCAAAATAGGATTGAAATACTGGTATCTTTAAAATATAACCGCGAAATGTAGAGTAAGCAGCTGTGAGTCCATGGTTATCTACCAAGTATTGCCACAAGACACGCTTATAATAAAATTGTTGGGGTGTATCATCAGATAATAAAGTCTGTATTACGTCATAAAATTTATCAATCATAGATGGTTTATGACGATGTGGATCAGGCGTTCCATTTTCATAATGAGATTTTATGGTGCGTCTATCATAGCCTAATTCACGACCTAGTAAACTATAATTAGGTTTCAAATTGCAAGCCTCCAGAATGTCTCTTAACATTGGTAAGTCTAATAATGATGTTACAGTAAATGAACTGTTAATAGCGTATACGTATTGCATGTTGTTATCACCTCAACTATAGTATCGGTGATACAATCAAAATTGTACATTCTTATATCATCATTTTTGTACATTCTTAGAGTATCATTTACAGAATATAGATGCACGGTATATAGTGATGAAGTTTTAGACGAGTTCACTATGCCGTGCTTTTTTGTAAAACTTTTAATGAGTTCAGAAATGCAAACAAAGAATTTCATTAAAAGAAATGTAACTATTATTGCTACATATTTTCCAAGTAATGAAGATAAGGATGAAGAACACTATTTAACAGTGTTTGATAAATTCTTACTATTATTTCAAATGGGGTTTCCTGTTGGCGATCGTTATTTACATGTAGACGATATTCAACAAGATAGAGTAGGAGAAGAAGAGGATATTCTTCAAATTACAATGGATATTACATTCATGGATACAACAGGACGTATTGAAAAAATGAAAGAAGAAGGCATCACAATGGGTGATGTTAAATTAACAGTAGAAGTGGAGGATAAATAATGGCTAAATTAGGAATGCCTACAGTTGTAGTTAAATTTATTGAAGCTGGTATTGAAGCCATTCAACGTTCCCAAAGGGGAATTGTTGCATTAATTTTAGAAGATACTAAACAGGTAATTGATAAATTAGCAACAAAAACAAATGGTCATGAAGTATTACCTAATCCATTTTTGGTATATACAGTAGATGATATTCCAGAAGAATTATCAGATAAAAACAAGGATTACATTTTAAAAGCATTGAAGGGTTACAATAAACCACCATTAAAAATTGTTGTGTATATGATGCAACAAGGTGGTGATAAAACTGGTGCTGATAGATTCCAAGAACCATTAAAAGCAATGCTTACAGAACGATTTGATTATTTAGCAATTCCAACAATTGAAACTGCTCAATTGGAATATGTTGCAACGTGGGTAAAAACAGCACGTGAAAATAAGTTCAAAAAAATTAAGGTTGTATTACCGGGTTCTAATGCAGATTATGAAGGTGTAATCAATTTTGGTAATACAAAAGTGTTTACAGCTGATCGTGAATATAAACCAGCTGAATATACTGCACGCATTGCAGGTCTTGTGGTAGGCACAAATATGACACAAAGTGCTACATATGCACCATTAGCAGAAGTAATTGATTGTGATAGACACACTCAAGATGAAATGGATGCAATGGTAAATGAAGGTAAATTCTTCATTTGGTATGATGGCGAAAAGTTTAAAATGAGCCGTGCTATGAACTCTTTGGTAACAACAAGCCAAGGGAAGCTAGAAGGCTATCAAACAATTAAAATTGTAGACATTATGGATATGATTTATGACGATATCAGAAAAACTGCACAAGATTCTTACATTGGCAAATATACAAATGATTATGAAAACAAATGTTTGCTAATTAGTGCGATTTTAGGATATTTTAAACAATTAGAAAATGAACGATTGTTACAAAAAGATTACTCCACATGTGAAATTGATTGTGAAGCAGTTCGAACATACCAATTATCACATGGCTTATTCACAAAAGAAGAATTAGCAAAAATGAGTGATGATGAAGTTAAAAAATTGGATACTAAGAAGATTGTATTCTTAAAAGCAAAAGTAAGACCGCTTGATGCAATGGAAGATATCCAATTACCAATTAATATTTAATAGGAGGGACACATGGAGAATTTTGCAGCGCAACAGGTAATGACAGGCTCTCATGGGCAAGTGTGGTTAGATGGTTCTTTGGTATCACAAGCTACCGCAGTTAAAGCTACAATTAAATTAAGCAAAGAAGAAGTTAAAAAAGCCAAGACAATGAGTAAACAATATAAATATGTTGGTTATGAAGGCACAGGCAGCTTAACTATGAACAAAGTATCTTCTTTGATGATTAGTAAAATGGCAGAAAACCTAAAAAAAGGCAAAGCCACTGTATGCCAATTAGTAATTCAATTAGATGATCCTGATGCTAAAGGTGTAGAAACAGTAACATTGTATGATGTAACCTTTGATTCCTTAGACCTTGCCAACTGGAAAGTAGGCGCATTGGTAGAAGAATCTGTAGACTTTACGTTTACAGAGTTTGATGTGATTGATAAAGTGGAGGACTAATAGATGAGCAATATCATTGACAAATTGATGGAGAAAGACCTTGATACATTAAAAGAAGCAGCTAAAAAGGACCTAGAAATTACTAGATTATCAAAAGTTTTTAATGAACCTTTTACTGTAACAGTAAAAGAAATTAGTTATAAACGTATTACAGACCTTCGCATGTTAGCTACTGATGATGGTGTGGCCGATGAAAGTCAATTTTTACAGTTCGTTGTAACAGACGGCATTGTTTCTCCAGATTTTGGAGCGAAAGAATTATTACAAAAATTCCAAGTTCCATCCAAACAGGCATTATATACAAAGTTATTTAAAGCAGGTGAATTGGAGTTGATTGCACGTGAAGTGTTATCTCTATCTGGATATGGTGATAAAGCCATTAAAAAAGTAATTAATGAAGTAAAAAACTAATATATTCCGATGGTGATGTAAATCTTGCCTATTACATGTATGTCAATCATGATGTAATGCCATCGGAATTTCACAAAATGGGGCATGGGGAACGTGTAGTTCTCCGTGCTTTTATGTTGCAAGAAATTAAGGACAGAGAGGAGGCGAAAAAAGGATGAGTGAAGTAATTGATTTGGTGATGCGGTTACATGATGGTGTTACATCCGTATTATCTGGGATTAATTCACAAATGGCTGCAACTGCTAATATGGCAGATAGGCAAGGTAGAAAACTGCAGAATATAGGCAGAGGGATTAGTGGAATTGGTAATGCACTAATGCCTGTATCTGCTGCTATTGTTGGGATAGGCGCCGCCTCTGTAAAAGCTTTTGTAGGGTTTGATTCTGCTGTTACTTCTGCTGGTGCTAAAGCAGGAGCAACACATGATGAAATGATTAAATTGAGAGATGTTGCAAAACAGTTAGGAGCAGATTTTCCTATAAGTGCTACACAAGCAGCGGAAGCGATGGATGGATTAGCTGCAAGCGGTATGAATGCAAATCAAATTATGAGTTCATTGCCATCAATTGTAGAAGCATCTGTTGCATCTGGTGAAAACTTGGAAACAACAGCAAGCATTGTATCTGGCGCATTAAATACATGGGGACTACAAGAAGGTAATGTAGCAGAGAATGCAACACGTATGGCCGATGTAATCCAAATGGCTGCTAACAAATCACGATTAGATATGATTGGGTTTGGCAATGCAATTCAATATGCAGGTGCACCAGCGGCTGCATTAGGAATATCTGTAGAAGAATTATCTACATCATTAGCTATCATGAGTAATAACAATATTGAGGCATCAACGAGTGGACGTGCATTACGTATGATGTTAAGTAGATTAATAGACCCTCCAAAAGAAGCCGCACAAGCATTACAAAAACTAGGAATTGTCACGACTGATTCACAGGGTAAATTTATTGGCCTTGGTAAAGTATATGATCAATTGCGAACTAAAATGCAAGGACTAACAGAAGCTGAAAAATTTAAGTTGGCAGGTGATATTGCGGGAACAGAATCTACATCTGCATTATTAGCAGTATTGAATACTACTAAGGAAGCATACGATGATATGCGTAGTTCAATGGATTCTGCAACAGGTTCATCTAAAGCACAAGCCGATATAATGAAGAAAACATTGCTTGGGTCATTCAAGGATTTAGAAAGTAAAGTAGAGGCGTTAGCTATTAGCTTTGCTGATGTATTGCAGCCTAGGGTACAGAAGGTGGCTGACACAATCGGTAATCTAGCTAAATACTTTACTAATTTAAGTCCAGCCATTAAAAATACGGCAATTGATGTAGGCCTTAGTATTGTAGGCTTTACTGCTTTTGCTAAAATATTAGGGCCTATTACAAGTGGAATTGGCTCATTGATGCGGACATATGCTAATGTTGGTAAAGTGTTACGTGGCCAAAGTATCAATAATAAATTATTAGAAGTATCTGTAAAGGGTATTGCCAGAGCGTTTAGTGGAATTGGTAGTATAGTGATGAGAGTATTACCAATGATAGGTAGATTAATTCCATTAGTCTTGACAGGCCCTGTAGGGATTGCAATTGGTGTAGTTGCATTGTTAGGATTAGCAATTTACAAAAACTTTGACAAAGTAAAACCGATATTAGAGGGAGTAGGACAATCGTTTGTAGGTGTTGTAAACATAATAAAAGGTGCAATCAATCGAATTATCGTTGCAGTACAACCTATAGTATCAAAAGTAGCAAGTGCATTTGGTAAATTAATTAATCAAGTGGCTACATCATTTGGTAGAATTTATCAATTAATGTCTCCTTTCTTAAATATTATTTTCACTGTTGTAAGTAAAGTAGCTAAAGTTTTGATTGGTGGACCGCTTGCAGTAGCATTAGGGGCATTAGTAGTTGGCTTTAATGTAGCGGTAGCAGGAATTACCGGGATTCTTACTTTTGCATTAAATGTAATTGAAGGTATTGTAACAGGGATTACAAGTGTGTTAAGTGGTATTACAGATTTTATTGTTGGGGTGTTTACTGGTAATTGGAGCATGGCGTGGAATGGCATCGTTCAAATATTTGAAGGTATAGTAACACCAATTAAATCCATATTTACAGGAGTAATAGATGGCATTAAAGCAGCAATAAATAGTTTAATTTCTGGTGTAAATGGAATATCTGTAGATATTCCAGACTGGGTGCCGGGTGTAGGTGGCTCTCATTTTGGGCCATTAAACATTCCGTTATTATACTCTGGGACTGATAACTGGAAAGGTGGCCCTGCTATGATTCATGATCGAGGGGCTGAAATAGTAAACTTACCAAGTGGAGCACAAGTAATACCGCATGCACAGTCATTGAATACTGCATATAATCAAGGAAAACGTAGTTCATCTAGTAATAGCATCAATGTAAATATAGCGAATCTTAATGTTAGAAATGATGGAAAATCTGTAGAAGAGTTAACATTTGAAATTGCAGAACAAATTCATTACCAATTACAAAAACGTTCTATTAATAGAATGGAGGGAGCTGTATAATGTCTTTTTTTGATGCAATTATGAGTTTCTTTGGTGGTAAAGGAATACCACAAGGATGCCAATTTACATTATCATGTGCAGGACAAAATATAGTATTGCCAGTAACACCAGCTTCATTTAAAGTTGGGAGAACATACAACAATAGCACGTTAAATATAAATGCCATTGGAGAAATTAATATGTTAGGCAAAAGAGGTCTTCAAACATTATCGTTTGAAGGCTTTTTTCCTGCACAAAAATATGAATGGTCAGAAACGAATGAAACAAATCCTTATAACCTAGTAAGAAAAATAGATGGATTTGCTACAAGTGGTAAGCCGTGTAAGATTTCAATTTCAAATACCTCAATTTCTATGTACTGTACAATTGAAGCATTTAATCATGATGAGCATGATGGTACGAGTGATGTATATTATGAGATGACGCTCAAAGAATATAGGTACATAAAACCAACGTCAGAGATAAAAAATGATACTACAGGTTTACATAGTAGAATTGCAGAAGCACCAGAAGAACAAACAGTAACATCATATCCACAAGAACATTTTATGGATACAGCTAATAAGGCAGTATCAAAAATAATGCCAATTGCTGAACAAGGCAAAAAGGCATTAAACATGTATAAGATGATGGTTAAAGCTGGTAAAAGTCCAATTGGTACAGTTTTAAAAGTATCTAAGCGGTCATTAAAAATGAATGGTAAGGAGTGGCCACTATGATTACACTAATAGAACATATTAATGAAAAGGATGAAAGAGTAGATATTACACATCTAATTTCTAAGTTCACATGGAGCGGTGATAGAGAAGAAGCTGCTAGAAAGTTAGAGTTTTCATATGCTTACAATCCTAAAGATATATCATTTCCGAATTATTTAATTGATTTAGGTGATCGTATTGAAGTGACAGTAGATAATGCAAAGATATTTACTGGACGTGTTTTCTTTAGAAAAAGAAATACAAATGACAATACATATGATATTACTTGCTATGATGGGATGATATACCTAGCAAAGTCTAAAGTAAGTTTAGTTTTTAATGCTACAAATGTAGTCGATGCTTTCAAGCGTGTATGTGCAGAGGTTGAAGTACCTGTAGGGACCTTACCAGAGATACCAACAGTAGTAAACTTTGTGGCAGATAAAAAAACATGTACAGAAGTTTTTCAAATGTTGTTTGAGAAAACAAAGGCTGATATGCAAAAAGATTACACAGCCATATTACTAGCAGATGGAATTAATTTGGTAGAAAAAGGAACAACCGTTGAGGAGTATATAGCTAGGGATACATACGATGTAATAAGTTCATCACATTCTGAATCAATTGAGGAAATGGTAAACAGAGTAAAAACTGTTGATGCTGCAGGCAATGTGATTCGAATAGATAATGAAGATGCATTAATTAAAAAGTATGGTATTTTCCAAGATATTTATAAAAATCAGCCAGAACCAAAGGAAAAGAAAGCTACTAAAAAGAAAAAGGCTACTAGTACAAGTACACCAAAGAAACCCAAGTTTCCTGTTGATAATGTGGCAAAAGCCAAAGCAAAAATCAAAGGAATCAAAATGGAATCAAGTATTTCTGCTATAGGTAATATGCAATGTATAGCAGGGTATTCTGTAGTAATTGAGGAAGAACAGCTAAAAGGAGTATTCTTCATTAAGTCAGATAATCATACATTTGAAAATAATACACACATCATGGAATTAAATTTAGAGTACATTAGAGAACCAGAGGAAGGAGAGGGTGAAAGTGCCGAAGAAAAACAATGATCCTTATGCAGGAATATTAGGTATCATGAGCGATATAGGTGGAAATGCTGGTAAGCAAGCGATGCCGGGAATTGGCACTATAGTATCACCACCTCCAAATTTGGTAGTATCGTTCAATGGAATGGAGTTAAACAGTAATTTTTTATGGGTAGATGAATATTGGTTACAAGGTCATTATAGAGAATCTAAGGGGCATATTGTAAGCGAAACACAACCACGCAGCGGTGGCGGTGGCTATGCAGAATTTGCTAGTCATACACACGCTATTCATAATGATTACACAAAAACTAGAATCATGACTGATACATGGCATGTAGGAGATAAAGTAATGTTAATTCCAATAGTAGGGGATGATGAAAGTACAGCAGAGCAATATTTTGTATATGGAAAATGTAGGAGGTTAGACGGCAATGAGTAATCCATTTATGAAAGGGAATACACCAAGTAGCATTGACGTTCAAAAAAATCTACCATTATGCAAGGAACTAGCTTGGGACTTTCAGAGCGATACATACCAATATGATAGAAATGGCAATCATAAATATGTAACAGGTAATGACGCTATTAAAGTATGGGTTTGGAAAACCTTGAGAGTAGAGAGGTACAGATATAGAGCATATTATGATGATTATGGTATTGAGTTTGAACAGTTTATTGGTAAAAAGCCAAATGATACACCTAGTCAATATGAACTATTTGAGTATGTAAAGGATACGTTATTGGTTAACCCATACATTATAAATGTAGATGCTGTAGATGTAATTCAAGAAAATAAAACTATTACATTACAAATTGAATTACAAACAATATATGGGCCAAATACGATAGGAGTTGAAGTATAATGCTAGAACCACAAAGTAAGCAAGATGTGCTAGGACGGCTACTAGCAGATTTCAAAAAAATAGATAAAGAAGGATTGAGTACACATGAAGGAACATTTGTATTTGATACATTAAGTTCAAATGCGGTTGAGTTTGAAAAATCATATGCGGAAATGCAATTGATACTTGATGCGGCTTTTCCACAAACTGCATGGGGCGAATACTTAACACGTCATGCGGAATCTCATGGGGTATTTAGAAAAAGTGCAACACAAGCTAATGTAATGTTAACTATTACTGGAACTGCAAATACAGTAGTACCAAAAGGAAGTTTATTTGGTACAGATAATAATGAAACATTTAGAACAACTATTGAAATTAATCTAGGTGAAACTGGAAGTGGAAAAGTATTGGCAGTATCAGAGCTAACAGGTAAATCATTAAATGTAGGAGCTAATACAATTACAGAAATAGTAGGTGGGATTTATGGAGTAAGTACAGTTAACAATGAAGCGGCTGCATATGATGGATATGATGAAGAAACTGATGCGGAACTACTAGATAGATTATTATTGAAAGTAAGAAAACCAGCAACAAGCGGTAATGCATATCACTATGAACAGTGGGCAAGATTAGTTAATGGAGTATTTTTAGTAAAAGTAATCCCATTATGGAATGGACCGGGAACAGTAAAAGTTATTATTATCAACAATGAGCGTGAAAGTGCGAGTACAGAATTGATTGAAAAAGTTAAAACTGTAATTGCAGAAAATGCACCAATTGGAGCTACTGTAACAGTAGTTACACCAACGATACTTGATATTAATATAGAGTTAACGGTAACTAAGGGGAAAGCTGAAATAGAAGCTATTAAGAAGGTACTAAATGAAGAGTTTAAAAAGCAAATCTTCAACGGTACATATGTGTCATATGCTAATATTGGCAAGGCTATTTTGGCCAATAAAGAAACAGGAGTATTAGATTATCGTGAGTTAAAAGTAAATAATGGTGTTACCAACATTGATATTACAAATGAACAATTACCAACAGTTAAAGAGGTGATCGTACATGAGTGATTTTATAAGATGGAAAGAGGTGGATATATTAGCATATCTACCTTTTTTTATTGCAAAAGATATGGAGTTTAAGGCAATAAGTGATGCGGATAGTAGAGAGCATGAACGCATTAGATTATTGTTAATGGAATTATTGAAACAAGATAATATCCAAACAGCAACATATGCATTAGATAAATGGGAAGAATTTGTTGGGATTAAACCTAAAAACAATAGTTTTAGGGATAGAAGAAATCGTGTGATTGCAAAGTTAAATACTTCAAATAGCAGCACAAAAGAATATCTTGAAACTATTGCTAATAAGTTTATATCTGATAAGTCTGCTGAAATAATTCCATATAACGAAAAATATATGATGGACTTAAGCTTTACAAAGGACATGTGTGATAACATAGATGATTTACACAGTGCAATTGAAGAATTTAAACCAGCACATATTGGATATATTGTTTGGGAAGAACAAACTGTTGCGCAAAACTTAATAATTACATCATTAGTAGGAGCACAGGAAGTAACCGTGATAGGCATGATAAAACCATTAGATAATATTGAGATTGAACACAGTATCTATTATGGAAATGCCATTGGGATAGAAGAAGTAACTATGATAGGAGGTTAATATGGCACAATTTCCGGGATTAAGTTTGACTGTTCAAGGAAATAAAATGATCCTTAAATCATCAACTGGTAAAACAGAGGACAGACTAATTATTACAAAGGCGGTAATTGGTGATGGGCAGCTAACAGCAAGTATTGATGGTTTAACAGAAATAGTTAGTAAAAAATTAGAAATAGGGTTAAGCCAAGTAAAAGAAGTTGCAAATGGACAAATGCAATTGCAATTTAATTTTGATAATAGACAAGTAGAAACTGGCTTTTTTTGGCGAGAAGTTGGATTATATGCAAAAAATGGTGATAGTGGAGAAGAAAAACTTATTGGATATTCTAATGCCAAAGGTTTAACTTCATATATTCCAGATAAAACTAATATTATTCCAATGCAACGTTTAGTAATTGCTTTAGGGGTGGGAGATAATCCAAATGTAAAAGGAGAAGTAGATTTTTCCAGCTCTATTACTTTAGAACAATTGGAAACAGCAATTGACACACACAATAAATCAGCAGAAGCACATAAGGAACAATTTAAAACAATTAATGAAAAGATTACTGCAATAGAGGATTCCAAAGTAGCTAAAACATCTGCTGATTATATTAAATCATTAGTAACTAATACAAATGGATTAGAAGCTACAAAAGGTAATGGTACAAAAGAATTGTTAAAATTACTAACTAATGTAGATAGTGGTGATAATCAAGGGCTAGCACCTACTTTACAACTTGTAAAAAATCTTTTGAGCGGACTAAACATTAAAAACGCAACAGATGTAGTCAATGCCTTGGAAAGTGAGAAAGCAACAGGACTTGGAATCAGATATGATTTCAGCAATGTAAATGCGTGGTATATCTGTTTTGGCAAGTTGTTTGGCGGTTTAATTATCCAAGGGGGAATTTGCGGTGAATCTGCGAGTAAAACTACGTATTGGACATATCCTATAGCGTTCGCCAATAAATGCTTTACCATGTCTGCCACGTCACTAATTGAGCAATACCAGACGTACGCTTGGGCAAAATCTGTAAATAAAACTCAATTCATATCTGGACTAAATAATGACTATAATGGGTATTACGCATCTAACGCTATGACATATGTAGCAATTGGAATCTAAATACCAATAACACACCATTCGACAATAGAGTCTGCTTTCAACATTGATTGATAAGAAGAATGTACTTCATAACGCATATCAGTCCTAGATATTCTTCTGCTAATTGCACTTGCTCCAGAGTTCCCCCAAAATACTGATGCATCACTAGCAATGATCACAAATGTATGAAATATATGGTTGTATGTAAATGCTATAGGGAATATAACTTTATTTGTTGTGGTTTCTAAATTGTTAATATCTGATTGCTTTTGCTCGCCAGCCTTTTGTTTTCCCCCTTGGTGAATTAAGCAATCCCAAATACCATTACTCTTGGAATTGCACTAGAACTAGCATAATATATTTTTGCTTTTTCACCACTCACATCTTCTACGCCATATGAGAATCTGCCACCACCAATATCTTGACATGCAATGTAGAAACATTTAGATAATTTGATTGGATAAATCCATTCTGGCACAGATCCTGTCCATCTATATGTCCCTTGGTCATTTAAGCATTTCAATTGCCTTGCGCAATTGTCTAAGTGATTTGTGAGTGTATACGCCATCGGTAACATTAGATGATGCATGACCTAGTAATAATCGTTTAGCATTGTAGTTGGCACCTACATCATCTAATCTAGTAGCGAATGAATGACGGCAATCATGGGGAGTGTGGTTAGCATTGATAGATTTCATGTCTAATTTAAAGGCTTTAGCGAGGGAAACATAATTCCGTTCATCTATGATCCATTTATTAGATAAACGAGATTCAATAAATGGCCATATACGGTGATGAATGGGAATGATGCGGATGCCTGCTTTTGTCTTGCTGGTAGTAACTTTTAAATAGCGTTGTTTTCGATTAATATCGCTGCTTTTAAGATTAATTAGTTCACTAGCACGCATTCCAGTATATAAGAGTATTAAAGGCAATTCCGCATTGATATTCCATAAGCGATTAATTTGATTAGTGGTGAATACTTTGCGTGGGCGTTTAGGGGTATTGTGGCCAATATTCAAATATTGACTGTATGACTTTGAGCACCAGTCATTAATAATTGCAAATGAATATAATTGATTAAGTAAAGAGCGAACTTTCTTACATGAGGAATAGGAAAGTCCGGCTCTTTAGCATATCTGATATTATATTTTGCAAATCCATATATGTGATTTCGTTGATAGGGCGGTGAGATATAGATGATACATGATGATAGGCACATTCATATCCTTTCATGGTATGCAGCGAAACATTTAATGAATGTAACTCTAACCACGAATGATACACATCATCTAATGTATGGACATAACATAATGCCTCCATAGCCTCTTGATAAGATGAATAATAACCTACAACTTTATATGCTACATAGGGGCGTTCATGAGCCCCTTTTAATTTCTCAATTAATTTCATAGTAACCTCCAACCAAGAAAGGACAAGAATATGTATGTATTTGTATTAGACGAAAACGGCATTCGCCAAACATCCTACGTTGTAGGTGTTCATGCGGATACTCTTGAAGAAACAGAACAATTAGCCAAACAAACATACCCATATGCTAACATCGTAACAGGGGATAGTGAAATGCAAGCACAATTTACAAACGGAAAAGCCTATGTAAATGGTGCGTTCATTGATATTCCTGTAACTGAATACGAACCATCAAAGGCAGAAAAGATTGCAGATATTAAGAAATATTATAATTTACGATTTGAAACACTAGAGCAAATGGTGTTACGTAGACGATTGATAAATGGCGATATTACTGATCTACAAGAACAGTACAAGAAGTTAAATATGGAAATGTTAGAAAAAATTAAGGCGGTGAAATAATCATGGAAGTAAAAAGCGATATTCCTATAATGCAATTCTGTGAATGGTGCTATGCCACTCTTAATGAAGATGGCACTTGTCCTACACAAGATTGCATCCATAACGAATTAATGGATTTAGAAAAGGACAATACAGATGTTACCAGTCGAACATAATATGAATGCTTATCAAGGTGAATATATTACATTAACTATTGGATGTGATTCAGTAATTAATGCTGATGATGTATTTGCGTGTCTTAGGCGATATAGCTGGGACGATGAAATAATTGAACGCTTTGTGATTACAAATAGTGAGCAACCACTTTTAGAAGGCGAAAAAAGCAAACTCAATTTAACGTTAGACACTAATTCAATTGATAGTGGCAATTATTATTGGGATTTGTTTATTTGGGCTGGGAATCGCCCTGTTAAATGTTTAGCAAAAGGTAAGGTAATCATCAAATTAGGCATAAGCAATAGGGGGAAATAATATGAGCGATACTATTAATATTTATATGAATGCAGATGATAAAGTTAACGTTAAAGACAATGCACAAATTATCAAGTTACAAGGCCCAAAAGGCGACCCTGGCCCAAAAGGTGAAGAAGGTAAACAGGGGCCAAAGGGAGAGCCTGGCGTTCCTGGACAAAAAGGTGAGCCATTCACCTATGCAGATTTTACAGTCGAACAGCTGCAGGCATTAAAAGGAAATAAGGGCGAACGAGGTCAAGTCGGTCCGCAAGGTGATAATGTCAATGCCGAGGTAGTGGCTAAAATTAAAAACATATTATTGGATAATAATATGTGCGTGCATAGCAACAGCCTTGAAGGGATTATGCTTGAATATTTTACAGCAACTATTACTGGTTTTAATTTTTACCGTGATGAAAATATTTATGAGCCAAGTGTAAATATTAATGGGAGTGAAATGGAAATTACATATCCATCAACGCTTCCATTTCAAATTAACGATGGCGAGATTCAGTACATGACGGCAGAAGGCGTAATACGACCTTTACCACCTACGACAGAACCAATTACAGTCAAATTCTACAACGCACGTATGAAATTGATGTTCACTAAGACTGTTGAAGTCGAATAAGAAAGGAGTTGCTAAATGTGGACATGGCAATTCGAACTGAATGATATTCTAACCACACTAACTATAGTTAGCATTGTAGCTGGGCTAGGCTATAAAGTGCTAGTTATTCCGTTGCTCGAAAAGTTGGATTTGCAGAGAATGCAAGATAATTTGATGTTTCATGAAAAAATGGGCGTGCTCACAGACACATTAAAAGATTTGAAAGATGAAATCAAATTATCTCGTGAGCAACGAACCAAGGCCTATACCGAACATGTTAAATTGACGTCAAGGGTCGATGGTATTGAAGCAAGAGTTGATGATATTAAGGAGGAACTACATGAACATACCTCAAAATCTCATCAATACAATTAAAAAATCATATCAATCTGTAAGGGTGGCCAACTTCCACCCTACAGGTGTTCTTGCAACAAGGGTACTAGTACTAACAATGCTAGTACCTATTTTGTTGGTAGTGGTTGAGTATATTATGGTGTTCATTCAAGGGTATGTATCCGATGATATGAATAAGTTAATTAATGTGGGGATAAACATTATAGATCATATATTCATTCCGTCAGTATTAACTGCATTAGTTGGTTTTCTTGCCTTGTGGATAGATAAGGACGGAAATGGAGTACCAGATAAATTAGAAGAACCGCCTAAATTACCACCACTACCTAACATGACAGAAAGGAGTGATAAGAATGAAAAAAGGATTTGATATTTCAGCATGGCAAGAGGGCGAAAATGGAACACCTTATTATGATGAGTGCCGTATGCAACAAGCCAAAGAAGAAGGCAATGAATTTGTAATCATTAAATTAGGTGAAAACTATAACGTTGATGAATTCTTTGAACAACATATAACTGCAGCATTAAATGCAGGTCTTGAAGTTGGTGTATACTATTTTAGCCATGCTTACGATGAGGTAACAGCAGTACAAGAGGCAGAATGGGTGATTAACACGCTCAATAGTTATGGATATACTGATTACCATTTGCAAGCTGGTATTTGGTATGACTACGAAGAACACCGACAATTGCGTAATATGATTAATGCTGGTGCATTAACAAGCCAAGGAATGACGAATTGCATTAGTCGATTTGTAAACACATTATGGAGCGCAGGGTTTCAAAATGTAGGTGTGTATAGCGGATATTCTCTATTGTGGGATGAAATGTATGCATATACTCAAATGCCAAGCGTTCCTGTATGGTGTGCACAATATGATTCACAATGTGATTATCCAAATATCAGAATATGGCAATATAGCGATTGCGGAATGGTAGCTGACAAAGAAGTTGATGTCAACTACATGTATGACTAAGGGGGAAGTATGAATGACAAAATCAAAAACTTTATTCACGCTCATTACATCTCTGTTCCTATTTGTATTATCCTTTGTATCATTGCCTGTGTATGGTTCTACACCGACAGAACCAGTAACATTGACACCACAGGAATACGCAACGCTCAAAACAAACTTCGACACGCTAGAGAGTACAATCAACAATCAATTGATTACAATCAACGAGTTAGAGATGCAGTTGAAAATAGCGAAACTCTCAACGAGCGAACAGAAACAAGAATTGATAGAAGCCTTGAACTTAATCAACGAACAGAAAACGCAATTGACAGAGGCACGGAACTTACTTCAAAAGCAAGAACAGATGCTGAACGAGCAAAAGTTATCATTGGCCAAAGCAGAGATATACTTAGAACAGCAGAAGAACGAAATCAAAAAAGCGAAAGCACAACAACGAAATAGTAAATTATTAAATATCCTATTGGGTGGAACTGTAATTTATTTAGTCGCTAAAGATTGAGGTGATCTGTACATCTCAGTAATGGTGGATACACGCAACTATCAACTATTAGTTGTCAGTTGAGTAGTAAAGAAATTGTTTATAACTAAATAGCAAAAGCCTACTAGCTTAGATAATATCTAGGTTAGTAGGCTGTTTTTTGTTTGTAAAATTAATAAAAAACTATTGTATGTAACACGGAAACGTGTTATAATATAGACATAGGGAAGGAGGTGATGCCATTGAAGAAGTTAAGGAAGATAATAAAAAAGTGGCTACCGATAATAACCGCGTTTATCCAGCTTGCAATAGCGATAATACAGTTATTAAATCAGTAACCACTGGGGCTCGAAAGAGCCCCACTCTTCCTAACTATTATAACAATGGCGAGCATATGATTTCAAGATTATCTTTAATAATTAGTATTATTGCTTTTGTTTTATCTGTTTATAATCTATTAGTAATATTAGGAGTTCTATAATGAAATTAGATGATGTAATGACTACACAAGAGGCTGGTGAAAGATGGAATGTACCAGCTGATTCTATTAAGCAATGTTGTTTAAAGCGATACGCAAATAAACAATTTACCGATAATGAAGCAAGAAAATCGGGTAAGAATTGGCTTGTAACACGTCAAGGCATGGAACGGCTATACGGAAAAGAAAAATAACGCTTGCCCCTTATTTGCCCCTTTTTGAAATGTAGAGTTTAAATAATGTTGTAATGGTGCGGAGCATTGAGTATAAACCCTCAATCCGCACCATTCTTATTGACTATTTAACAGATTGTAACGAATTGTAACAAACTGTAACAGATAAAGCATTTACAAGGATATTTGAAAGATAAAGAGTAACAAATTGTAACGCATTGTAACAACAATTTGCCCCTTTATTGCCCCTTTTAAAAACAAATATTTGCCCCTTTTATATGAGGGTTGAAAAAAGCCACTGCACATGATGCGGTGGCTTTTAGTGTGTAGTATATTGTTAAAAATACTAAAAGTGATATACTATTAGTGAGATACTTTTGACATATTAGCAAAGAGCGCCAAAGCATTAAGCCTTGGCGCTCTTTTATTTATTTGCAAGTACTTTACCCATATTTGTAATTGCTGCATTTACTTCCTGTTTCATTTCATCAGTTACATGAGTATATATAGCGAGTGTAGTACGTGGCTCATTGTGGCCAACACGTTCCATAATTGCTTTTAACGGAACATTAGATTCAGCGAGAATAGATATATGAGTATGTCTAAAGGTATGAGTGCTTACTGGTTTGGGAAAACCAAGTTTTTTTATAATGCGATTCACATAATGTAGATCATATGGCAATCCACCATCTGTTACAAAGATATAACCGAGGTCAGCAAATTTAGATTTCCATAATCGCCTTGCTTGATTGGCAGTTATAAAGTGATTAATAATTTGTACGGCCCTTGCATCTAATTTAACTTTACGGATAGAATGAACATTCTTTGGAGGCAATCGCATGGCAGGGTCAGAAAAGCTACCACGATTAGATAAAGTTGCGTTTACATCTATTTCAGCATTTTCTCTATCATAGTCTTGAGTACGCAAAGCTACCATTTCACCAAATCTAAGACCAGTTAAAGATTGAAACTCACATAATAGGGATACATGATGATTGATAGTATCCAATTGTGTAAGTAAATCTTTTAATTCATCTTTAGTTAGAAATTTAGAACGCTGTTTCTTGATGCGGTCTACATCCGCCACTGGTTTTTGTAATTCGATATTGTCTAAGAATGAAATATCACGAATATATTCCATGCGCCTTGCATATTTTAATGATTGTCTAATAAGACTAAGGGCCAGTTTTGTATAGTTGTAGGAATACTGGCAAGCAAATTTATCAAACGTGCTTTGAATAATATATGGTGAAAGTTTAGATAGTAATATATCAGCAGGAAACCATTTCATAATCTGTTTGTGTAGATTATCCAGACTATATTGTGTAGATGATTTTCTAAAGGCACGTTTAGATTCTAAATATTCAGATACAACATCATTTAATGTCATATCTTTGGCAATATCTGTATTAGTAGCCAAGTCAATTTTATTTTGCAATTCAGATTGTGCGATTTTGTAGGCTTGCCTACTATTACTATTTAAGGTAATAGATATTCTTTTTGTTTTACCGCTATATGGATCTATATAACGTTCTTGAAATTTATACTTAGTAATACCAGCTTTGGTAGTTACGGTTTCACACCACATGAAAAACACCTCCTAGGCTAAAAATAGTATAAGAAATAAGCCTTAGAGGTATGGTATAATAATTGTGGAGTAAAAATAGAGTACCTCTAAGGTATGATGTTTTTAATGGCCCTCACTGCGGTGGGGGCTTATTTTTTTAGGCGTATTTTTAAATACATTAAACTCAAAAACATAAGATTTTTTGCGTTTAAGTCTGTGGATAACTCAAAAAAAGAAAGTTTTTTGAGTTGAATGGAGTGGATAACTCAAAAAAAGGAGTTTATTTTAAATATATTATGTGGATAACTCAACTTTACATAAATATTAGCATATACTCTGACATCACATAGTGATTATGACTACTTCCAGGAAGATTAAAGTCATCTAATATGCCGGCATCAACTAATGTATTGATAAGATTCCGAGCAGTATTATAGGAAACACCGATTAGCTGAGAAGCTTTAGTTATAGTTAAGATTGGCGTAGCGTAAAATGCCTTAAATAGAGCTCTTAGGTTTTCTTTGTTACCACTTAATTTAGTCAGTTGTTCATTGTGTTTATCTACTAATTTAAGTACTTGTTCAAATTTTTCACGACCAGCTTTAGCAGTCTCAATAACTGCTTCTAAGAAAAATACTAACCAGCCAGATAAGTCATTAAAATGCCGCACTCTATCGAGTGCCTCATAATATTGAGTGCGATTTTTTTCTAGGTAATTAGAAATATAAAAACAAGGTTTTGAAAGCAATTCGTTACTCAATAGATATAATGGAATTATTAATCTACCAACACGTCCATTTCCATCTAAAAATGGATGAATAGTTTCAAATTGATAATGAAGGATAGCTATTTTGATTAAATGAGGAACAAATATATTTTCATTGTGGATAAAGTTTTCTAAATCTCCTAATAATGTATTTAATTCATTTGCAGGAGGAGGAACAAATCGAGCATCTGAGGGTTTACTACCTCCAATCCAATTTTGGGTAGTTCGATAGAGGCCAGGTGTTTTCCGTTCGCCACGCACTCCAAATAATAACTTTTCATGTATTTCTTTTATAAGCCTAGTAGAAATTGGGAACTGATCATGTATGATTCTATTAATACCATGATTCATAGCAATAATATAATTTTTTACTTCTTGTTGATCATCACGTTTTTCTGGAACAAGGTCTTCAATATCAATAAAATCTTCTTCAATAGTAGTTTTTGTGCCTTCAATTTTACTAGATTTATTAGCTTCAATTGAAATATGCATTTGAATATAAAGGTCTACATTAGGAATACGTTGAGAATACATTTCTAATTTTCCTAATTCTTGGTTTGCCTTTGCTAATAGTACATTGATTTTAGGGCTCATCCAAACCCATTCTTTATTAATAAGGGATGGAATAAATGATTTAAAATCTCCCATGTTTTGGAAATAACCAGATTGAAATTCTTCTACTTTTGTAGTTTCAGTAGGCATTACTGTTTTTACCTCCTTGTTGAAAAGCTGTTGTGATAAATCATAAAAGTATATTTATAAAACATGATGATAAAAATCAATAGTTTCTAACATATCATCAGTAAGTTCTTTCCGTCTTACCATATGTTCAATGAGGTTAACATGTTGGTCAACATGGAAATCTTCATTGATGATATGTAATAATTCATGAGCAACTTCTTTTCTCATATCTTCAATAGACATATTTTTACGGATATAAATATTGTGAACACCTTCATCTTCCCCAGTAGATGAAATAGCTTTCACATTAGGAATATCACATTCGATTATATTTACAATCACACTAACAACCCCTAATAGTATTATTTATTATGTTTTAATTTTAAAAGTTCAATATATTCAACAGCTTTCTCCATATCTTCTTTGGAAATGCCACGTGATGCTGAGAATAATAAACGAGCAGAAGGACGAGTGCGAAGGTATTCAGCGTATTCAGCAGTTTCAGAATCAAGATAGTAACCTTGAGGAGTATCATCTTTATCCCAACCAATTAACCATTCTGGCTTTACTTCTAATATAGGAGCTAATCTATTAATAAAATCGATAGAAACACTAGCAATTTTACCAGATTCATATCGTTGCATATTACTTTCACTAATACCTAATCTTGCTCCTAGGTCAGCTAATGTTATGCCTTTTTGTTTTCTAATGGATTTAATTCGTTCTCCTATTTCTTTATTTATTGTAGTTCTTTCATCGATACTCATAATATGCCTCCAAATAAGAATCGCCCTTACAAACATATATTACAATAAACTTGAATAAAATTCAAGAAAAATTATAAAACTTTTATAAAATCTTGCATAGAGTGGTTGACATGTTTTACTAATAGGCTTATCATGTAATCAGAAACTTGCATAAGGTGCAAGAAAAGTGAGGTGAAAAGATGAAACTAGAAAAACTGAAAGGGTTGTTGGTAGAACATAAGAAAACATATGCGGATTTAGCGGAGTTATTAGGTGTATCTATCACAACCATTAATAGTAAAATGAATGGGAAAACACAATTTGATGTAGTAGAGGCTACAATGATTAGTGATTGGCTTGGGTTAGACTGCTCTAGTAGAGTAGATATTTTTTTACACAATAACTTGCATAACATACAAGTTATGAGTTAGAAGAGGTGAAATCAAATGAAAGATTTAAGACAACCAATGAAAAGGTGCAAAAGAAGAAGAGCACCCTGTATGAACAAGGTGCTAAGGAAGAAATTAAAAACATATAGTAAAGAAAAGTTAATGACACAATGTTTTGTTAAAAACAAAATTGTTAGGCGGATGGAAACTGCGAGAGCAATGCATCTAGTTGCTGCTTTAACTGGAATATAGATTGTACATCTGGGAAATAATCATCTTGAATATCTTGAGCTATATTTTTTAGTTCAATTTCTTTAAGAACGTAATTTATAGAACTAATTAATGAACCTAATTCATTAGGATTAATGGTTAAGCTCTCTGTGCAGTTACGTACTTTAGAAATCAATGAAGTAAATATAGATTCATGCTTAGCTGGCAGTTGAATAATATCAAATTCAAAAATATCAGATTCAACATAATCAAGGATATCAAGGATTAACTGGTGATTAAATTTCGTGAAATCAAGTGTAATTTTAGTCATAAACAAAACTCCTTTCACAAACATTATATCACCATTGAAATAAGTTATTTGTACTTCATTCTATTAGAAAGACTGCAGCAAACTATAAGAAACAAAGAGGTGAAATAAATGGATAAAAGTGTACAGCCAATAAGTATTGATGAGGCATTAATACTAATGACAGAAAAAATTAATGACATCGAACAAGTTATGAACAGAATACGAATAAAAGATGAAAAATATTCAAAAGAGTTTTGGGAGGAAATTCAAAATGCCCTTATTACACTAGCAGTAATAAAGGCACTTGGAATTGGCAAGAAAAGTGAATTTTATTTAGGGGCTATTAGAAAAGTGGTTATTGAATTGAGAACTGCAGAGAGTAAGGGTTGATAATCTTTGATTTTATCACTAATTGAAGAAAGTATACCTTTTTCTAGTGGTGCACCAAGTTCAATACGATCGTATAGCGGTTTTAATTCAGTGAATAGAATTTGTTTTTCTTCATCTGAATATGGCGAGTTATCAATAATATTTTGGATATCAGAGTAGCTGAAAGTATTGTTGACGGTATTAGATGAGTTATTATTGCCGACAATACCAAAATTAGAACCATAAATATTTGTAACATTTGATGTAGCGACAGGTGTAGAAATATCCTCTATTGCCCTTATGCCTTTTGAAGTGATTTTTAAAGAAATTGGAAAACCACTCGTTGGTGCAAAATTAGAAACATAACCAGAATCTCTAAGATAATCTACTTGCATTTCTAAATCATGATATTTATTTGGGAGTAAATCCAATAGATAATCATGGCTTAAACTGAATGATTGGTTTGTTTTACAACAGTGATATATTTCTTCAAGCAGTTGCATTGAATCGGTATGTATAGACATTATAATCACCTCCTTTCAGAGTAATTATAACACTAGGGAAGGCGATACGAAGGAGAAACAAATGAAAGAAATTAAAAGACTATTAGAAGTACGTTTAAAAGACTTATTAAAAAACAAAACAAAAAGTTATGAAACAGAAAGCCTATTAGCGAATACAGCAAAAACATATATCAACTCAATCATGATGATAGATGACTATATGAAAGAAGAGCAAACCAATAAATGATTTGCTCAACAGAAACTAATCTAAATAGTTAAGAGGAAACACAAATGGAAAAGAATGGTAATGCATTAATGAATGAAATGCGAAAAGAGGTTAGTCAAAGGCGAATTGTTAAGTTGATTGAAGCTAAGAACCTTATTAAAGAAGTAATACATTATGATCCATGTGAAAAATCAAAATATAAAAGGATAGTTAATATGATTGATGAAGTAATTGTGGATGAACTTAAAGTCCAAGAAAAGTCAATGCAAGCTTTGAGGCAATAACTTTGACAACTTCAAGAGAAGCTGAACCACTAATATTACTAAGAGTGTTTTTAGTTTGTTTCCAAATAGAATCATCACGAATTGTATCTAAATAATCATGACCTTCGTTCGTTAATCTAGTAATGGAAATGTAAGGCGCAGTTTCATCGATTATACCAATAATAAATCCTGCATCATCTAAAAGGAAAACATGATAAAGGATAAGCTCTTGGTCTTGATGTAGTTTTGAAAGGCTATTTAAAGTCAAAGATGCATCAATAGAATTAGAGTTTTCAATAGTAAACAATATATTTCGAATTAAATCTAAGTCACGTTTCATCATGAACACCTCCTTTCAATGTGATTATAGCACTAAAAAGGAGATACAGAGGTAGGACAAATGAAAGAAATCAAAATTGCAGGAAAGTTAGAGTGTAATTTCAATACTCAATTACAGCGACATATGGACAATGTAGGAAGCAAGTTAAATGATCTAGTAGATGCAATTAAGTTAGCAAGAAATGATGGATATAACTTAACTGTAGATATTAGCAAATTAGAAATAGAAGAAGAAAAAAAGGAGTGCATGTTATTCAGAAAAAGAAG